>Ga0208296_100045_pt1 | contig 52240 bp, 87 predicted proteins | sample Wag42014_10_22_FD_187333 | JGI IMG/M metagenome (GOLD analysis project Ga0208296, IMG submission 187333) | Deep subsurface shale carbon reservoir microbial communities from Ohio, USA - Utica-2 Time Series 2014_10_22 (SPAdes) (version 2) ...
TCTGCTTGATAGCCTTATCGTCTAAGTCTTTGGTCTGCTTAAACAGAAGCTGCAGGTTCTCCCTTTGGGCGATTTGCTCCCAGGTTTCTTGCAATTCTGGGTCGTCAGAGATTGCTTTTTTAATTTTATCTGCATTAGAACGATTATTTGTTAAACCAAGAAGATAATCTGTAGAAACGCCAAAGTAATCAGCAGTTTTTTCTATAAAATGTTTCTTAGGTTCTCTTTTATTATTCTCATATCTAGAAATTGTAGATTTTGTAGTTCCGATTTCTTCGGCTAAATCTTCCATTGTTACTCCAGTTTCATTTCTGAGTTGTTTGAGTCTTTCCGCAAAAGTTACCAATTAGACTACCTCCTAACACCATTATTATACACAAAACACCCGAATTAATAAATAAAGTTGCCAAATTTATAAAAAAACTTTAAATAAGTGTTGACAAGTTGCCAAATGTACTCTATAATATTAATTAGTAGTTGTCAATCGGGAACAAAAGGAGGTGTGATTGTGGAAGCTAAATTAAATAAATTAAAAGGTTTGATTGCTCAAAATGAAATGACTCATGCTGATATTGCCAATTTAATAGATGTGGCCTCTAACACTTTCAGTAGAAAGATTAACGGAAGGACCCCATTTACACTGCCAGAGGCTAAAGATATAGCTGATCATTTCAATGTCACTATTGATGAATTATTTTTTTATGACGAAGTTGCCAAAAAGGAACAAAGCGCATAGAAAGGAGAGTTTAATGGATCAGTTAATAGAAAAGTCTTTCAACTTAACTTTAAAGTATTTTGACCCAACAGATAGATTCGGGGAGAATCCAGAAAAAGCTATATTTAAAGATTTTACAGAAATGGTAGACAATTTTATGGGAATAGAAAAAAATAATTTTGTTGGTGGTTGCAATGATAACAGGCGAACTAAACACGAATCTATTTTTAAGATGTTAAAACCTAATTTAGAAGAACAAGTATCTTTTGGTACTGGGGAAGGAGGATATAAAAAATACGGGGTTAAAAGATATATTGCCGACTTCTATGATAGAAATAATAATTTAATTTATGAAATAGACGGCAGAAATCATAGTGATGAATTACAGATTTTAAAAGATAAAATACGTGATTATTTTTTTCTTCATGATTTAAATATAAAAACTATAAGACTTTCAAATGATGAAGTTGAAAAAATATTAAAAAGAAGACTTGAAAAAATTTACAAAACCAATCCATTAACTTTAAAAAAGATAATCAACAACTTTGAGAGGGGTGAAATAATTGCTTATTGATATTAGTGAGATTATTGTTAAAGATCGCATTAGAAAAGATTTTGGTGATATTAAAGAGCTGGCAGCTGACATTGATAGAAATGGATTAATAAATCCTATTACAGTTGTTGAAATTAATAATAAATATAGATTGATTGCTGGGGAAAGAAGATTGAGGGCTTGCAAAAGTCTTGGCAAAGAGAAAATAAAAGCAAATAAAATATCTATTGAAGATGCTGAACAGGCTTTAAGAATTGAAATCGCAGAAAATGAAAATAGAAAAGATTTCAGTTTATCAGAAAGACAGAAATACATGCAAAAATTAATTGAAATTAAAAAATCAACTGGTGCAAATTTGCACCAAGCCGAAAAGGAGTCTGCTAAAGAGATAGGTATAGGAAGTAGGAGGCAATACTATAAGGAAAAATTTATTGCCGAAAATGCAGATGAAGAATTAATAAAGCAACTTGATGAAGAACAAATCAGTATTCATGGAGCTTATCAGAAACTCAAAAAAGAGAAAGAAGAATTAGAAAGAAGAAAAAACCAACTCGAAGCCAGAGCTGAACGGATCGGTGAAATGTATGAGAAAGAAAAAAGAGAGAAGGAAGAACTCGAAAGAAAAGAACCAGAGGTTATTGAAAAAGAAGTAATACCAGATGACTACAAAAAAACTAAGCAAAAATATAGAAATATGAAAAGAGAATTACAAAAAAGAGAAGATGAAATTAAAAATAAAGAATCTGAAATTGAGAAAATGCAAAATAAGATGAAAAGGTTAGAAGAATCAGCAGAGTTGAATAAAAGTCAGACTGAAGAATATAAAGAACTAAAGAAAAATATTAGGCAGTTAAAAGAAGATAAATCCAGTATTCACAGAAAAATTGAAGCAGCCACAAGTATTTCTGGTCTAATAGTAAAAATAGAAAATATGCTCCAAAAAGAACTGGCTCCAGTGAAATACAGTAGAGCAATTAACGAGCAAGCTGATGATGAGATAGTCATCAAGAATTTAAGTGAAATTATTGAGAGGGTAGAAAAATGGTGCGGAGAAATGAGAGAACTGTTACCAAACAAAAATTATATTGAGGTGAAAAATTATGAATAATTTAATGAATGTTGAAGAGTTATCTCCTGAGCAATTAGATGCTTTAGCAGTAAAGGTAATTAACAGAAAAACTAATCTAGCTATACAAACAGCAACAGAGGCTTTGGACGAAGCTAAAAAGGCTAATGAACAGATTAGAAATGTGAAAAATGAGATGGAAGAACAGATTGAGGTCGCAAAAAACTCTATGAGGGTTAATGCTCCGAGATATGATTGGGTTAATCAAAGTAAGTTTGGTGAGTTTTTAGAACCGAGTATCGGCTCAAAAACATTGGGCAAATTACTGAAAGTTGTTGGTCTGGCTAAGAAAAATACTGCAAGAACAACACCTTACAGAAAATATATTGGCGAAAATAAATATGCCAGGATTAGAACATTCGAGCATTATTCAACAACAGATTGGAATTATGAAAAATGTTTAGATTATATTGATGACTGGTTAGAGGAGCAAGGCCATGATAAAGAATTTTACTCTACTGAAAACGAGGAAGATAGAAAAGAGTTTATAGATCAACTTTATGAAGAATATGTTGATTAAAAATTTATCTTTGGGAGGATTAATAAATGGATACTTTAGACTTTGAGATAACAACAGATGAAATTTATTCAGTCGCAGTTGACGAAACTCTTAATGTTTTCTTGAAAAGGAATGATATTTTACAGCTAGATAATTTCGAATTTAAAAACGCCACTAGAATAAAACTGGACAAATTTAAAGATTGCGACGGTTTTAATAGAGCTTATATCTATGATAAAACAGGCCAGATAGGGCTGCTCAGGCAAGAAGGTAAATTATTTTTAGAGAAGGTTTGCGACACCACTAATATAAATACTGGTGAAAAAGGAAGGCTTTTAAATTTATCAGGCACAAAATTTGATATAGATAATTTTTTAAAAATTCCAGAGGAGGAAAATTAATTGGAAAACATCTTAATAGACATGTTCAAGCAATTCAATGACCAGGTGGATGGAATCTATTTTGTTGACAGAGTCAATAAGGAGCTTAAATTTGTCAAAGGTGATAAATGCGACAGTATTTGCCCGCTAGAAGAGATTGAAAGTGCTGAGTTTGCTAATGACATGATTGTTCTTGAAGGCAGCGGCAACTGGAATCTGACTGTAAATGGCCCACAATTTTAGGAGGTGAATCTATTGCTAAGAATTAAATGTGTTACTCATGACCGGGAAACCGGAGAGGTTATCAAGGAAGAGATTACAGATGAAGTGCCAGACATTACCAGGGAGGAACTTAACCGGCCGCTGGCAGAGATAATTTATAACCGTATCAAAGCTAAGGAGAAGCAAGAGGGAGAATACAAACAATCAGCTGCAGGTTAGGAAGGGGGTTCGCCGAGCTAATTGGTGGAGGGCTTTATCTTTAAGTTAATTATATATGGCAGTATTAAAATAATTAACTTAATTTTGTGAATAAAAAACTACAAAGGAGGAAAATTATGAGGACTTTAGGAGATGCAATCAGAGAGGCAATGTCAAGCAAGGGGTTAACTCAGAAGCAGGTTTCAAGACAAGTTGGTGTCGATAGGACAATGCTTTCTAAATACATTAACAATCATGTTGATGTACCAAATGACATTAAAAGAAGGCTTGTTAGTTACCTAAGTGATCCAGTGTTAAGAATTAAGTTTTATGGAACTACATCATCAAATATTGTTTTTGATAAAGCTCATTTAGAATTTTATAAGTCAGGACTTAAGGCGATTGAAGAATTCAAAGAAGCGATAGAAAGTATTGAGCAAGTTATGGATTTTGCTTATAACATTAACTCAAAAGCTGATTTAACTGCTGAACAGGATGAAAAATTTGAAAAGATGCTGGATGAAATTGAGGATGCTAATCATGTATGTGACATGCTAGATATAGCTGCAGCTGAACTTGGAGCTGATTTAGATGCCAGGAATCGAAGATGTTATGAGAAGTATAGATCCAGAGGATACTTAGAAGAGTGTGAATATAATGGGTAGTTACAATAAAACAAAAGAAGAAAAAAACTATACACTTTGTAGAGATTGTACAGAAAACCCAGATTCTTGCAGTAATGATCCACTTGAATGTAGAAAAGATGAAAATGCTCAACTGTATTTTGAACTTTATGAAGAAACTTTTACTAAAATTAGGAGGGGGAGCAATTAAATTTACATTTAAGCTGAAACCACATGAAGTTGGTAGTTTAATGAGAATTGTAGCAGTTCAAATTAATGATAATGAGGAAGTGATCAGCGAGACTGATGTCGGGTATATAGAAGGGAAATATGCAGATAGGATTTCATTTAAGGAGATGACTGACTGAGGAGGAAAAACAATTGAAAATAGATATTAGTGTATCTGAGGAAATGACTATTAAGAGTTCATTACAGATGAGACTGGCTAAACTGAAATCAAGAAAACATAAAGATGATTATGTAAAAAAAGAAATTAAGAAAATTGAATTGTTATTGCAGAAACTAGACAGAGAAGATGAAAAAGAAGCTAAGCGAATTATGAAAATGGAGGGATAGTAATGTTCAGCGAATTAACTTTCAAAATCATGTTAAAAGCTGCAGGAGCAGTTGTTGCGATATGGGTTCTATTGTCACTGGTAATCATAGCACTGGGAGGTTGAGGATGGAGATATATGTTTGTTTGGTAAATGTTTTTATGTATGTGATTTTACCGATAGCTGTTTTGAAAATGTCGATAGATTTTTTTAAGGATGTGAGAAAAATGTGGAAAGAAAATAGAAAAAACTCAACTGAGGGCAAATCAGCTGAGCGAGATAAAATTAAACACTCTAACTATAATATATCAAAAAAGAGAAACATTAACAACCTGGATAGGTGGTTATAATGATAGATTCACTTGTCTGGCTTAAAGAAAATGTGGAGGATAAAGAAATGATGGATTATGTCGAATGGAAAGACTGGCAAAGACAAAAGGAGGATAAAAATGAAAGAGTTAAAACTTCTAAGTTTGGAATTAAAGAATTTTAAAGGAGTAAGAAAGTTTGAATTTGATGCAAACGGAAAGGATATAAATATTTTTGGCCGCAACAAAGCTGGTAAAACAACCTTATTTGACTCATTTTTATGGCTTTTATTCGATAAAGATAGTCGGGGGCAGGCTCAATTTGATATTAAAACAAAAGATAGTAAAACAAAGGAAGTAATTCATGGTCTAGATCATAAGGTTAAAGGAACTTTTTTGATAGGTGGCAGCCAACTTACTTTGGAAAAAGTATATATGGAGAAATGGACTAAAAAGAGAGGTTCTGCAGAAGAACAATTTACAGGCCATACTACAGATTATTATATCTCTGGAGTCCCTGTAAAGAAAAAAGAATATGATGAAAAAATCAATGAACTTGTTGATGAAAAAATATTTAGATTATTAACAGACCCGAGATATTTTAATGAACAGCTGCACTGGGAAGAGCGCCGGGAAATACTGCTTAATGTTTGCGGCGATATAACTGATGAAGATGTAATAGCCCAAAACAGCGATTTAAAACAGTTAGAAGATATTTTGGGAGAAAGAACTATTGATGAACATCAAAAAGTTATAGCTTCTAAAAAGAAAAAAATAAATAAGGATTTGGAGAAAATACCAGTCCGAATTGATGAAGTTAATAATAGCATTCCGGAGTTGCCGGATAAAAGTGAAGACGAGTTGGAAAATAAAATTAAGCAACTTAAATCTAAAAAGAAAAGTTTAGATAAAAAATTATCCGGCATTGAGAATGGGGGTGAAATTGCTGAGAAGAGAAAGAAGCTTGCAGAAATGGATACTGAACTGCAGCAGATAAAAAATGATCATACTGAAAAATATGATGAAAAGATTAAAGAAACTAAGCAGGATATTGAAGAAATAAAGGACCAGCTGTCTGATTTAGATAGAAAAATTACTAATAAGAAACTTAAGTTAGCTGATAAAAAAGAAAGAATTGAGACTATCAAAGGTGAAATGAATGAGCTTAGAGAGAGCTGGAATAAGGTAAATTCAGAGGAAGTCAACGTAGAAGATAAATGCCCTACTTGCGGGCAAAAGCTCCCAGAAGATGAAATAGAGGGCGCTGTAAAGAAAGCTAAGCTTGATAAGTCTCAGAGATTAGAAAATATTAATCAAAACGGAATCCAAAAAAAACAGAAAGTTGAGAAATTAAATGGTGAAACAACTGAGCTAGAAGAGGAAATTCAATCACTAGAAGAGCAAGTTCCTGGACTAAAGAAAGTTAAGGATGATTTATTTAAGGAACTTCATGAACTTGAAGGAAAGTCTGAGGCTTACAAGGATAGCTTTCAGTATAAGAAAAAACTTAAAGAGAAAGAAAATATTCAGGAAACTATTGATCAGATTGAAAGTAATCCTGATACTTCTAAAGAAGATATTGAAGATAAAATTGAAAAATTAGAGGATAAAATTGATATTTTACAAATTCAACTGAATAAATTTGAGCAGAAAAAGAAAGCTGAGGAAAGAATTGAGGAACTGTCAGCTCAGGAGAAAGAATTGGCCCGGAAGTATGAAAAGTTAGAACATGAATTATATTTAACTGAAGATTTTATTAGAACAAAAGTTGATCTACTTGAAGATAAGATAAATAGTCATTTTGATTATACCGAGTTTAAACTTTTCGAAGAGCAGGTAAACGGCGGTCTTAAAGAGACTTGCGAGGCTATGGATAAAGAAGATGGAGCAGTTTTTGGGAATACTCTTAATACAGGTTCAGAGTTTAAAGTGGGAGTGGATATAATCAATACACTTTCTGAGTACTACGGTTTTAGAGCTCCTATCTGGATAGATGGGCGTGAGAGTATAACAGAGCCTATTGATACAGAAAGTCAGCTAATAAGTCTAATAGTAAGTGCTGAAGATGAAAAGTTAAGAGTTGAAGAAGTAGAAAAAGATGATAAGCAAGTTAAGGAGGCCAGCTGATGAAGGACTTAGGATATAACGAATGTCATGTTTGCGGTGGCGATGTTCAGGTTGTAAAGAAAACTGATGAATTTGTAAATGAAATTTTAATGGAGCTTATAAAAGTTACAGTTCCTGTCTGGGTATGTGAAGATTGCGGAAACGAAGTTTATCCTGATGAATCTTATAAAATCAGAAAGCGTTGTTCTGGCCCAACAGAAGAAGAGGTTATTAATAAATTAAAGGAGGAAAAGGATGGCTAATAAAGAAATTAAAAGGCTTCATAACAACTTGAAAGTTTATTTGAGTATGGAAGGTGTTTTTGACCAAGAATTTGAAGTTATGTCAAGCGAAACTAGTTATGATGATGTTAAAACTATTAAACAATTAAATGATGTTATAGAAGGTGAAATAAATTATATGGCTGATTTAGCAGAATAATAAGTAGGAGGGAAAATATGCCTAAATACACACAAGGGCCATGGGGTTTTGAAGATGGTTTAGATTTACCTGAGATAGAATATGCTGCTTCAATAAAAAGCGAATCCACAGGGCAAGAAATAGGGAGGGTTGCTAATTATGAAACTACATTAAAAGAAACAGAAGCTAACGCAATTCTGATAGCATCCGTTCCTGAATTATTAGAAGATGTTCAGAATCTAATAAATGACATTGAAGAAATATTTCATCCGGCTGTTTTGAATGGGATGGGAAAACAGGATGTTAAATATCATTTAGAAAAAGCTAAATTAGATTTAAAAAAAGCTAAAGGGGGAAATAATAATGAGTGAAGATAAGAAGAAAAACACAGCAGTATCAGTTAGATTTGTCGGTGAGGTAGAAAGACAGTTCGGGCAGGAAATGGGTAATGACATAGTTTTCTCTGATCATCAGAAGAAGCTGGCCCAGCACTTGTTTTTGAAAGCTGACTCAGCACTGAAGGAATTTGAGAGCAAGAGAAATGGTAGCAAGACACCTTACACCTGGGAGAATGTAAACATTAAGAATTTAGCACTTGATGCAGTCCATAAAGTTAATTTAGGCCTTGATGCTCTAATGAAAAATCATATTCATGTTATTCCGTATTTCAATGGTAAGAATAAAAAGTATGATCTGGACTTACAAACTGGATTTAAAGGGTTGCTTTATATAGCTCAAAAATATGCTCTAAATCCACCTAAGAAAATTGTGATCGAACTTGTTCATGAAAATGACCATTTCAAACCGCTTAAGTCTAACTTTCAAAGAGAAGTCGAAGCTTATGAATTTGAAGTAGAAAATCCATTCAACAGAGGGAAAGTAATAGGTGGTTTTGCTTATATCCAGTATGAAGACTCTAGCAAGAATGAGTTATTAATACTGACAGAGGAAGATTTTCAGAAAGCGAGGGATGCAGCTAAAACTAAAGCAATTTGGGATGCATGGCCTGAAAAGATGCGATATAAAACTATTGCAAGAAGGGTCTCAGATAAGATTGATTTAGACCCAGAGAAAGTTAATGCTCAATCAATGATTCATGAAGAGACCGGGAGTGTTGAAGCTGAAGCCAATAGAGAAATAGCTGAAAATGCTAACAGTCAGACTATTGATATTGAAGCTGAAGAGGAAGAGCCAGATGCAATTGAAGAACAGTTAGATCGTGAAATGGATAAGGTTGAAGAGGCAATTGATGAAAGACAATCTGAGCGAAAAGAAGAGCAAGAGTCAGAAAAACAATTGGGTGCAACAGGAACAGAAGGCCCAAGAGAGCCGTCGTTTTAAATGCTAGAAATTAAATCCTTAGCTTCCGGGAGCTCAGGAAATGCCTACAGGGTGTCTGATTTTAAGACACCCTTACTCCTGGAATGTGGAATTCCATATAAGAAGCTGCAGGAAGGGCTAGAATTTAGATTGTCAGAGATAGAAGGATGTTTGATAACCCATGAACACAAGGACCACTGCAAAGCTTTAAATGAGGTAACTAGAGCAGGAATTAACTGTCATATGAGCTCAGGTACTAAAAAGGCTTTAATTGATGATGAATTTACTGAAGATAATCACAGATTAGTTACTCATAAGCTTTATGATCCATTTAAAATTGGCAGCTGGATAGTTAAACCATTTGAAGCAGAACATGATGCTGCAGAGCCATTTAATTACTTACTCTGGAGCAGGGAAACAGGCGATAAGTTAGTTTATATTACTGATAGTTTTTACAGTAAGTTTAAGTTTAATGATTTGAATTACATCATGATTGAATGTAACTACAGCAAAAAGATACTTGATGAAAATATAGCAGCGGGTAGAGTTCTGATGGTTCAGAAGAATAGACTGCTAAAAAGTCATTTCAGTTTAAAAAATGTTAAAGATTTTCTTAAGGTTAATGATCTATCAAAAGTAAATGAAATTTGGCTGCTTCACTTGTCAGATAGGAATTCAGATGCTAAACAGTTTAAAAGAGAGATACAACAATTAACCGGAAAGATGGTTAAGATAGCTTGAGAGGGGGTGTCATAATCAGTGGAAGTTATGGGGAATGGCTGGATAAAACTGCACAGAGAATTATTAGATCACTGGGTTTATGATGACCCCGAGAAACTAAAAATATGGATAACTTTATTAAGCAAGGCCAGTCACCAAAAACACAAAATGAATGTTGGTTATGAATTGGTAGAATTAAGTCCAGGAGAATTAATATTTGGAACAATAAAATTTGCAAATGCAATAAATGTATCGAGAGATAAATTGTATAGAACGGTAAAAATGTTTGAGAAAGATGGAATGATTAAATATGACACTAGCACTTATCAAGGTAAATTTTCAATTATAAAAATATTGAATTGGGAGAAATATCAAAAGCCCTCAACATTGTCATGTCAAGAAGAAAGCGGCTTTAGTCAAAAGGGTGACAAAAGGGTGCCAGAAGGTGAACAAACGCCTGACAAACGCTCGACAAACGGTGAACAAACGCCTAACAAAACAAACAATAAAGATAATAATGTTAAGAATGTAAAGAATGATAATAATAAAGATAATATACCCTATGCAGAGATCGTCAATTATTTGAATCAAAAAGCTGATAGAAATTTTAAACCAACAAGTCAAGCAACTCAAAGACATATTTCAGGCAGATGGAATGAAGGATTTGAATTAAAAGATTTCAAAGAGGTTGTTGATAAAAAATGTGCTGAATGGCTGCATGATTCTGATATGTCAAAATATTTAAGACCCAGAACTTTATTCGGCACTAAATTTGAAGGTTATTTAAATCAGCCACATCCAAAGGAGGCCAATAATGGAGGAAAACAAGTTCAAGGAGACAGTTACTCAACTGAAGAAGAAAAAATCGGAGCAGAAGTCGACGGACTCTTCGACCAAGACGAATAATTTAATTAGCAAAGAAAGACAGACTGAATTATTGCTTCAGGACATGGTTAAGCAGTTTAAAGTTCCTAAGCGGTTTAAAAATAAAACATTTGATAATTTTAATTTGGAATATGGCAATGATAAAGCATTTTTTAAAGTAAAAAATTATGCAGAGGATTTCAATGAGAGGTTTAAAAAAGGGACCTGGTTAGTTTTGGCTGGCAGTTATGGCCTTGGTAAAACTCATTTAGCTTTAGCAGCTGGAAGAAGATCATTAAGATATTTCGCTGAAAAGGCTGCAGAAAAGTCAAGAAGTACAGTTTATTCTGGAAGCTCACCTGTAAAGTTTATATCAAGCTCAGAAATGATACAAGCGATAAGAGATAGCTATGACAGTGACTCAGAGGATGAAAAAACTCTGATGAATGGATATAAGAGAGCTAAATTATTAATAATTGATGATCTAGGAACTGAGAAAGCCTCTGAATGGCAGCAAGAAAAAATGTATTTAGTTTTAAATCATAGATATAACGAACTACTCCCAACTATTATTACAACTAACTTAAGTGGGTCAGAATTAACCAAACATATTTCTCCGAGAGTTGTTGATCGGATGACCGAAGCAGCAGAAAGAGGTAAATACTTTATCAGGTTTGACGGCGAAAGCTACAGGAGGACTAAAAATGGATAAAATGAAAGAATTATTTGAGAAGATGGTAAATATAACTTATCAAGCTCAGGCACAGGGTGAAATTGGAATGGTGACCGGTGATCGTATAGATAAGGTGGTTAAGGAGTATGAAGAATACTGTAACCGGGAAGAAAGGGAAAAATTAGTTTTGGAGGCTAAAGATATATTAGATGAAGTTCATAAAGATTTAAGCACTAAAAATCTCGAAACTGTAAATAACCTTATTGATATAGGCGATAAAATCAATAAAGTTGACGAGTATTTAGATGAAATCCAAAAATATAATGTCGTTTGCAAGGAGTGAAATTATGTCTAAGTTGGTTAGTGATAGTCACTGCGAGAATTGTGTCTGGTATCCATTTAAGGGCCAGAAAAATAGGACTAAAAACGATGTAAAGCAAGGAGCTTGTCCATTTGTTAGATGCGTTAAGAGATATGGATTTACAGCTGATCATAAAAGGAGGAATGAGAATTGAAGAAATTAAAGTTCAGGTACGTTTTTAAAGGAGTGAAAGGCGAGCATTATTTATTCAATTATTTAACATTAGACTTCATCGAAAAGGGAAAAGCCAAAAAAATAATAAGAGCACACCACAATAGTGGGTATGAGTTAATAAGCAGAGATTTATATACAGGCTCAAAAGATAAAAGCGGCAGAGATATTTATGAAGGCGATATTATAAACCAGAAATATAAATTAGGTAATAGATATTATTTAATAAAATATGATAATAAATTAGCAAGCTTTGTCATGAAAAAGTTAAATAGAAATAATTATGAGTCAAATGAAATCGGAACAGAAACAAGGTTTTATAGGCATGATTGGAAAAAATCAGAGGTTGTAGGTAGCAAACATCAAAACTCGGAATTATTAAAGGAGGATTAATCAATGCCAGAAATTAAATGCCCCTGGATGATGTGTGTTCATAATAAATCAAAAGAAAGAAATAGTTCTGGCAAATGCAATTTCGTTGGAGAAGTAGAATTAAATGTTCCGGATGTTAGAAAATTTATTGAAACCCCACCCGATAAACTTATCCATGCTGAGTTGATGGAATGCAAAAATTATAAATACAGTGAAAAGAAACAAGCCATTATATACGAGGAGGGACAGTTGTGAGCGAAATATTAGGAAGAAACATGGTTAAAGGGGTCATCATTAAAGGGGTTGATGATGAAATTTTGGAAATGGATTTAAGGCAAATGATAAATCAATTTATTTACAACAATCCAGAAAAGCCAATCGAAAGAGTTAGAGAAGTTCTTGAAAATGTTATGAGCTCTGCAAATAAGGAATTAGACTTTGAGTTAAGCGAGGATAAGAACAATATCAGGCTAGAGGTCAATGAAAAATTGAAGGCTGCAAGATGAAAGAAGGCGATTCAGTTAAAAGAGAATTTCACTTCGGGACTGGAGACAAAACTATTGAAGGGGTGATAGTTCAGGCTGATTATCACGAATCGAATCAGGAAACCTGGTTAAGAATTGCAGTAAACGGTAATTTAAATCAGATTAATTTATCACCAGCAAGTAAGTGTGAAAAGATTGAGAAAGAGATTAAGCTGCATGAAGATGGGAAAATGATTCTTTTTTAAGGAGGTCAAAATGAAGTGCAAAAAGTGCGAAAAAGAATTGGATTTCAGTGAGCCAGAAATGACATTAATAAGTGATGAGAGCAATCAAGTGGTGGTTATAACTTGCAATGAATGTGGAGAAAGTTATGAGGCAATATATAGCATTGATGATGTGATAGACGAAAAAGGCAACAGTATATTTTAAGGAGGTAGACATGGACCTAAAAGAAAAGCTGATTAGAGATCATCCGCAGCTAAATGAATCACAGATAGAACAGATTATAGAAGAGTCTGAGAGGAAGGTTGAAAATGAAGATAAAACCTTACAAGAAAAATTGTGATTATTATGTTGACTGTCCGGTAAAAGGAGAAATGAGAATTAATGGGCCGAGAAGAGGTTGTGTTCCAGGACATATTGATTTTGATGATACTTGCGAGTATTACTCAGGCAGAGATAGTGATGGAGACATCATAGAAAGACAGACAATTAATTGCTCAGCTCCTAATGAATATCTAATGGATCCGCTTTTTGAGGAGGCAGCAAATGACTGAAAAAGAGCTTGAAAAGTTAGTAGATGCTTTTGAAGAGGAGTTAACAAATAAAATTAGAGAAATCATCAGGGAAGAGATAGAAGAATATTTTGAAAGGAAGGTGCCAGACTTTGAGTGAGTTAGTTGCATTTTTCATTGGTGGGTTTGCAGGAATGCTGATATTAGGAATATTTGCAGTAGATAGTTATCAGAAAGGTTATGAGGATGGCGTGAGGGATGGTTTAGATAAGGATAGAGTTTAAAAGGAGGATAAATGATTAATTTAATAATCGGGTTACTTATTGGATTTGCTGTAACTTACATTGTCCTTGATCAGCAAATTACTCAGCAAAGCGGATTAATAGAAAAATTAAACGAAGACCTGGTTTGGGAGAAGCATAAAGTTAAATGCTATCGCAAATTTTTGAGAGAAGAAAGGCAAAAGAATTTTGAAAGATTTATAAAACCTAAGGAGGAAAAGTGATGTATTTTGTTTATGAAATGGTGGATAGGCAGTTCGATATTGTCGAAACCGAGGAAGAAGCTATTCAATTAGCAAAAGATTGTCAAGAAAGTATTGAGGAGTATGCTCGTTATGACGGTGAATATCCTACAGGAAGCAGGATTATAGTTGCTGAAATCCTACAAGAGAGAAGAATAAGGCATATACCCAAAACAGACTATTGGAGATTCATTACTTACCATAGCAAAAATGTTGCTAATTTATATAAACCAATAAGTGATGAAAAGGCAAAAGCAATGAGTAAAAAATTAATAGCAAAATTTGAGGAGGAAAATTAATGTATATTATTCAAGTTAAGCAGAATCCAAATGTTGAAAATTATATAGATATGGCAGAAGAGAAGGAAGCACCTGCAGCAAAGCAGAGAATGAAGCAGCTGGTCGGAGAATACCAGTCAGAAGGTAGAATAGTGGAGGTCAAGGCAGAAGCTAAGATGCAGTATAACGATTATTTTGATAAGGAGCAGGTTGAAAAAGTACCTGAAGAAAAGATTACAACATCAGAAAATGGTAATGCAAATTCTCCCAAACTACCGAATTATGAAGAAATTATTTTTGATTCTCCCTGCATGAAAGATATTTGCAGCCATTATGATAATGGAGAATGCGAGTCATTTGACGACATCAATGATCCGATCCTTAATTCCGAGGGGAAATGTCAGGGATTTGATTCTATATTCAAAGAGAACAAAGAAGAAATAGAAAGTTTAGAGGAAGAAGAAAGAGAAATTATAGAAATAATTAGAAATACTGCTGAAGAAATTAAAGATACACCAACACTTAAAGAGGCTGTAGAAAATGGAGTTAAAAGACATAGAGTCTATACTTATTTTGATAATTATAAAGAGGCCTGCAAAATAGCAGGATTGGTACCTAACAAAAGCGGAAGAAAATAAATAGAGAGGATGATATAAATGATTTTACCAGATAATATGATCAGACCATTAAGAGATAATATTGAACCATTTAAAGAGGAAAATTTACAGCCGGCATCACTGGATATCACTTTAGGAGATAAGTTTTTAGTTGAGAAATTCAAAGGCAGAGTAATGGACCCTACTGTCGACAAGATGGAGTATAGACCTGTTTCAGTTGAAGAGAAGCTGCTTAAGCCGGGCGAATTTGTTTTAGGGGTTACTGATGAGTTTATTCGCGTGCCCGATAATTTGACCGCAATGCTTGCCGGTAAGTCTACTTTTGCCAGATGGGGAATAAGGGTACATATCACGGCCGGATGGATTGATCCAGGTTACCGGGGAAAAGTCACTCTTGAAATAGTTAATGACTCGAGTAATATTATGCAGCTGCATCCCGGAATGCTAATCGGTCAGCTGGTGTTTCTAGAGATGAAAAGAAAACCTGATCAGGTTTATAGCGGCAAATACCAGGACTCAATGGATGTGGTTGGGGCAAGGAAAGAGAAAAAGAAGTTTAAGAAAGTTAATACTGAACTAATACTGGGAGGAGTTTAATTATGAGAAAAATAAAAGCTTTTGATAAAGTAGCTGAAAGCATCAAGAAGGTTGATTTAATAGATTATGGGCAAAACAAAATAGTATTAAAGAATTATACGGAAGAAGGCTTTTCAGACGGCTATTCTTACAGAAACTTTGATGAAGTAGAAATCCTTTATCACACTGGTTTTGCTGATATCTATGATAAAGACCTGCTGAAAACTGAAAATGGTTCAGTGTTTGTTGTTGAGTTTGAGAAAGGCAGCTATCAAATCAATCGTTATAAGAGATTTAATCCAGAATTTAAAGATTTGATAGAGTATGCAGATTTATATGACCACTGGGATGAACTCGAAAAGATAGGCAATGCACTGGCTAATCCAGAACTGGTGCCGTGGGAGGGTGGTGATTAATTTGGTAGAATATCAGAGCAGAGAATATTGCAAAGATGTTGAGTGTGACATACAGGATTTAATTGATAATGGTAACGGGACAGAATTGAGCAAAGAACTATCTAAGGTTTTCGCTAAACCGTTTTGTAAAAATCAATGTGAAGCCTATAAATTCCACAAGTGGCTTCAAGAGCATGATTACAAAATAGTCAAAGATAAAATTTTAGAAGAACATCAAGAAATGGACTCTGAATTTGAGGGTATATCCGCAATGATAGAATTTAGGCCTGAAAATTTAAGCAAAGACTCTTTAAATGAACTGCTAGATGACATTAAAGATATAGCAGATAATAATTATGGTAAATGGAGGAGAGAATAATGTTCAAAACAGAAAGGGAGATGGCTGTTTTATGCAATAATCATTTCAGAAATATGGGTTATAAAGTTCATGAGGAGTTTCCTATTTCGGGTAGATGTGTTGATGCCTTGATTGAGATAGAAGAATTGCTTATAACAGTTGAATATAAGTTGCATGACAAGAAAAAAGCTTATGAGCAGGCCAGAGATCACAGAAAAAGTTCTAATTTTTCATGGATTATAATGCCGGAAGAAACAAATTTCAAAGACAAATATATTGAGAAATGTTCTAAAAGAGGAATAGGTTTAATTAAGTTTAATGGCGATACTATGAGTATGATTTTAGGCTCCAAATATAACTTGCTCTGGGAACCTATGAAAGAGAGTGTTTTGAATATGATAAATAAAATAGAAAAACGGGAGGAAAACAATGACTAATAATAAAGAACTTGAAGATTTAGTAAATGATATTTTCAAAGATGAAGAAAACAGCGATAAATTAGACTCTATTAAAGGCCCCTGGCTTTTAGATGAATACAGAAGATCAATGTATTATATTTTTGATGTCAGAAACAATGAAGATAAGTTGGTAGCTAGATTTGTAGCTGATAAGGAAACAAAAGATGATTTAAGGGCAATACCTAAATTAATTTCAAGAGCTCCTGCAATGAGGAATCTCTTAGAAGGAGTGCTTCAGGATATTCAAATGGCTAATGCAGTTCAGGCTGATACTTTTGAAACTATAGAGGCTTTACTCAAAGAAGTGGAGGTTTGATTATGGGAGAACATACACCAGGACCATGGAAATTACAAGAATGCTATGACGGTAAATATGAAATGACTCATCCAGGTGAAAAATTTGAAGAAACTAGATTGATAGGAGTTATTGCGCCGGCATGCAATATCAAAAATGATGCACCATTAATTGAGGCCGCACCAGAATTGTTGGATATTGCAGAGTATAGCTTAAAAATAGTCGAAAGTTTACCTTGTGAATGCGATTCTTACAATGGATTCACATGTAAAAAGCATGAGTGGGAAAGAAAATTGAGGTTAGTGATTAATAAAGCCAAAGGCAGCAATCAAGATGGGTAAGTATATAGAAATGCTTTTGTATATGCAGGATGATACCCAGTGGTGTGAAGCGGAGTCTCGGGAACAAATAGAAAAGAATATGGATATTTTCGAAAAATCTAAAATTGCGAGTAGAAAAAGGAGAGGGTTAACGATGGCAAATTATATGGATAAAATTTTATTTGATGATGAAAAATATGAGCCGAAGGAATTTCCAAAAGATGATGTAATTCACGATATTATGTTAGCTGGTTTAGAAAAAATAGCTCAATCAAAATCTCACGAAAAAGCAGTTAAAATAGCAGAAGAAAGATTGGAAAAGGTTAGAGCAATTAGAGAAAAAGGAGCTGATGAATGATGGCTAGGGGAAGATTGTGGACTGATAAAGAAGAAAAACAATTAATCAGACTTTATCCCAATTATTCAAATAAAAGATTATCTAAAATATTTAATAGAACTGTAACTGCAATTCAGCATAAGGCTAATAGATTAAAAATAAATAAATCTAAAGAATATCTAAAGGAAAGTAAGTCAGAAAGGTTTAGTGGTTCAGGTGGGGCTAATTGGAACGGTGGTGTTCACTATACTGGGAAAGGGTATAAAATGATTTATTCGCCTGATCATCCAAATTCGACAACAAGAGGTTATGTAATGGAACATAGATTAGTTATGGAAGAAAATTTAGGGAGATTATTAAAAGATGATGAAATCGTACACCATAAAAACGAAATAAAAGATGATAATAGAATAGAAAATTTGCAGTTAATGAAATTTGGTGAACATACTGCCAAGCATAACAAACAAAGAGTTTTATCAGCATCAACCAAAAATAAAATGAGTAAAGCTGCTAAAAAAAGATTTTCTAACCCGATTAATCACCCAAGTTATAAAGATATCGACCCCGAAGAATTATTAAAAATGAGAGGAGAAGGAAAAACCGTTAAAGAAATCTGTGAGATTAAAGGTATTTGCAAAAGAACTTTTTATAACAAAATTAATGATTATGAGGAGAGTGCTTAATGTTAAATCGTATTGTTTTAATTGGAAGACTTACTAAAGATCCTTCGCTCCGCTATACAGAAAATGGAACCCCAGTTTGTAATTTTCGAATAGCTTGTGAAAGAAATTATACAAACCGAGACGGAGACAGAGATGTTGATTTCATAAACATCGTCACCTGGAGAGGTTTGGCTGAAAATTGTGCCCGGCACCTGGGAAAAGGGAGACTCGTTGGAGTGGACGGCTCCCTTCAAATTAGAAAGTCAGAGAACAATAACAGGACTTATATTAATCCTGAAGTCAATGCGGATAATGTGAGATTCCTGGACTTTGCTAGAGATAATAACGAGGGGAGTGCAGCCAATGCCTAAATTTTTAAGCAGACAGGACCAGAAAATCGCAGAGATATTGACTCATTTTAAAGCTTTTTATGAAAGCAAAATTGACGATTATGAAGAAAATGAAAAAATTGAGAAGTCAACTAAGTTTATGAGGACCATCAAAATGGCAAGGACCTATACCGGGAAAGTGGCCGAAATGCTGCAGGAAGGAATTACTAAGGACCAGCAAAATAATATTGATGAAATGGTCAGTCAGACTAAATTATCGCTTGATTATACTGATCAGGCCAGAAAGAAAAAGAAGAAAATGAGAAAGACTGATGATATAACTGCAATAGAAACAGATGATCTTTACGATATTATCAATTTTACCCTCTATAGCAACTGCAGAGGGTGCGATTTAGAGCCAGAGGATAAGCAGAACTGTGATTTAAAAGAATTGTTGATGAAATATGATATACCAGTAGTGCAGTCGGGAGAAATGGAAGAGAGGTGTCCTTTTGAGCAATGACTAGAGTGTTTATAAATTCAGAAGAAGATGCCAAAAAGATGGGGATACCCAAGGGAGAATGGGAACTAATCAAAATGGAAAGAAAGGAGCAAAATAAATCAACCAGGAAGAATAAATATAATAATAAAAAGCCACTTGTAGATGGAATAAATTTTGATAGCAAGAAAGAGGCAAGGTTTTATGAAAATCTAAAACTTCTAAAAGCAGCCGGAGAGGTTGAAGAGTTTGAGTTGCAGCCTAAATTTGTTCTCCTGGAGAAAGATAAGGACCGGGTAACTGGCCGGGGAATAAAATATATAGCTGATTTTAAGATAACTTATTCAGACGGATCAGTTGAGGTAGTGGATGTTAAAGGCCATAAAACCCAGGTTTACAAACTAAAAAAGAAGCTACTGCTTGCTAAGTATCCGGATATTAATTTCAGGGAGGCTTAAAATGTCTCAAATGTCATTATTCAAAAGCAAAGAATTGAACATTAATCAGATTAAAGCTGAACCTATTTTTAAAAGAAAAAAGTTTGCTGATTATAGAATTAATATTTTAGATGCAGTTAATGAGTCCGAAATTAAGAACTGGATTGAAAATCACAATGATCATAAAGAATTGAAAAACAGAATAATTAACAATCCTAATAAAGCTCATATCAGGATTAAGCATGATGGAAAGGGGAATGTTAAAGAAATTTATTTGAAGGATTACGGCGGTGGGTATTTGTGCTGCATGAATTATAAAAATAAAAGTAGTTGGCCACGATTACTTGAAATGATTAAGGGAGCTGATAAAGATGTCTGATTTAAAAGTATATTGCACTAAAGATTGGTATAGAGATTATTTTATAACAGGGAGATTAATAGCTTGCAGTCCTTCTACAAGAAATAATTTATTACTGGAAGACAGAGAGATACACAATGATTTAAATGTGAGGCTATCAATTGATAAGAGAAGCCATGAAATAAGTGAAATTGATTCAGAATGGATGGGGAAAGAATTAAAGCCTGAAGGTAATTGGTACGACATCATAAAAAGATAACTGGAGCTGATCAGGATGACAATGGGAGAGCAGATAGAAAAAACACAGCCTCAAATATATAATTTTCTGATTGATTGCTTTGATTTGAGTCTGAGAAAGACCGAAAGAGTTGAGCCAGTTGAATTTGCAGAAGATGACTCAGTTTTTAATTATTACAGGGAGATGATGGAAAAACCGAGGGGAGTGAAACTCTGATGGATCAAGAAGTAAAAGAATGGATAGAGGAGCAGCTAAGAAACTATCCTACTCTTAAATCACAGATAAAGAATAAAAGAAATCAGATATTACATCAGGAAGATTATGCAGCTAAAGGTGTTAGTTATTCAAATGTTGGATCTGGGAAAACAAATGCTTTTTATTCTGATGTTGAAGATTTTATCGAGGATAAGCTGGATAAGTACCCGGATTTAATTGAATTGGAATTAGCTAAAGAAAGAATTGATAGCTCATTAGAATGCTTAACAGAAAGGCAAAAAAACCTTGTGGAATATAAATATTTTGAAGATTTAACTGACTTAGAAACTGTCTTTAGAATGCGAGATTATGAACATAGGATAATTAAGAGATTATGCAAAAATGATGAAAGCCTGCTTGAAGATTATAATGGGAAAGAATATTCCGTTCCAACTATCCAAAGAATGAAGCTAGATGTGCTTGAAAAGCTAGAAAATACCGGAATTTGTGAAATTGAGCAGACATTGAGCACTAATTGATAAGCTTTCAAGTAACAAACCTTGTAATGATGTGATATTCTTATATTGTGGATATAGGAAGATAAATCCACTACCTATATAACTTTCTTTTCATACAGCCTCGGTTGCACCGCCGGGGCTTTTATTATTTGTCTGAGATTGGATAACTTAATGAACAAAATGTATTTCTAGGGTGCATGGAGCGCTGCTGATAACAGGTATCCTCATTAAGCTTTGGGTTCAATTCCCAACTCAGGCCAGTTTACTACTTGTTTTTTTCATACTGGAATAACTCGAGAGCTGCCAGACTTTCGAGTATCCTCCTTTCCCCCGGTTTCCTACTAGCCGGGGTTTAATTATGCCATAAACTAATAATTATATAGAAATCGTTGTGGGCGTCTGTTGTTACCTCCCAATTATAATATACATTTACCCGGTGTGCCCGCCGGTTTATTATGATAATTTTTAAGAGGTCAGTGAGATAAGGCGTTGCACTCCCGAAGTCAACAAACTCTCCGTATAATCTGGCCTCTTATAATATTTGCTACAGATGACTGAACAGCTGGGCTAAATGCCTAGCCTAATAAATACACCGTTTAATTTGCCGATTTAAGCAATTAACAAAATATGAGGGCTAAGCATCTGAGCATTTAAATTTGAGGTGATAACGTTGATCATCAACATATTAGCAATTATTGGAGCGGTAGCAGTCTGTAAAAAAGTCTATGATCTAATAAAATTTTTGATGCAGGGCATGTACATGTAGGAGATGATAAAAGTGTTTGAACCTCCGGATAGAATTGAATTATATTTGAGAAAGAACTTCCCTCAGCATGTTCATGGTTATAGAATGGGCTGGCTGAAAGTTGAAAGAGTTGATCTAAGAAAAAATGATGAAAATTTCATTGTTGGTGAATGTTTCCACCTCTACACCAGAGAAAATGCTCACAGTGAATGGGAACTTTTTGGCACTGTGATTTAATGAAAGGTGGGGGGGAGATTATAGAGGGGGGGCAGGATAGTTAGTATTTAACTTAAGAGTAATATAGGAGATGCAAAGTATGCTGAAAGTTAATTTTGGTGATGTTGAATGCAAAAGATGTGGTGATGAATATTTTAGTGATATTGCTACGGAAGAAATGGAAGAACATGATTTATGTTTTAATTGTATTGCTGAACATAGAAGAAAATTTAATCATTTGAGTTTGGAAGATTTTTCTGAGACTAAAAGAGAATGCAGTCATTATAAACTTTAAAAAGGAGGTGTTGTCAGCAATGGGAGAAAAAGAATTTAAAAAACTAAAAAATAAAGCGGAAAGAGAATCATTTAGAAAGCTAAAGGCTCTTAGAAAAATTGGAGAACATATCGGAATGTATGGGAAAATCAGAATTAATCCAGATAAAGTTAATAAGAAATTAGGGCTTATAGCTTTGGCAAATATTTTTAGTGAAAAATCAACTATTATACAGAAAATAACAAGTGGATTTATACTTGATTATTATGCCCCTGGATGGAGAGAAAAGGTACCTAAAGAAATATTAAGTCCAATGCTGGATAGAGATGATAAAAAAGTTTTAGAATGGAGAAAAGAAGTTTTTAAAAGAGATGGTCATAAGTGTATTAAATGTGGTTCAACTGATAACTTAGAAGCTCATCATATAATACCTTGGAGTGTAGCCCCTGAATTAAGAATAAATTTAAATAATGGGGAAACGCTTTGTAATAGTTGCCACGCTGATGAACACATAGAAATAAAGAATTTCATTTTATCGAATAGAAAAAGATAAGGAATGAGGTGAGGTTATGCCTAGGCAAACTATTTATAAAAGAGATAGTTGGGATGAAAAGCTGGAAGTGATTAAAGGTTGGGCTAGGGATGGCCTTACTGATGAACAAATAGCAGAGAAAATGGGTATAGGGGTAACTACTCTGTATGATTATAAGAAAAAATACCCGGAGTTTCTGAAGGCCTTAAAAAAGGGCAAAGAAATTGTTGATCGAAAAGTAGAAAGCGCTTTACTCAAAAGAGCTTTGGGTTATGACGTTAAAGAGACTAAGAAAGAATCTATTTATAATAAAAAAACCGGCGAATATGAAATGGTAACTACTGAAATTAAGACAAAACACATTCAACCAGATACTACAGCTCAAATATTCTGGCTCAAAAATAGAAAGCCTGATGACTGGAGAGATAAGCGGCAGGTTGAACTTGAAACAACTAAAAAACTTGAAGACTTTTTTAAAGATTAGTTAGTGGGTGGTGATATGTTAAATTGTCAGCAGATTATTGATAAAAGATATGATCTCTGGTTAGAAAATAAAAGTATTGAGAAAGACAGAGAATATAGATTAGCAGTAGCAAGCAAACTGATTGAATCAACTCATGATGAGGAAAAAGATAAGGATATTCCTAGCCCTCAGGCTAAAAAACTGCATGAGGAAATACAAACTGACCCATCTCTTTTGATTGAGATGTTTTTTGTTATTGTAAATAAAGAGCAGAAAACAGTGCCTTTCTTCTTAAATAAAGTGCAGCAGAAGTTTTTAAAGAAACTCAAAAAAGCAATATCAGATTATAAAGCAGGTAAAATAAATTTTATTAAATTTTTAGTGCTCAAAGGCAGGCAGCAGGGATTTACTTCTGTAATAACAGCCTATCAGCTGGCATCTACAATAACTAAACATAACTTTGTAGGCATGACAGTTTCTCATGAAGATGATTCAACAGATACTATATTCCAGGATAAAGCACGTTTCCCTTATGATCAGCTGCCAGAGATAGTAAAACCCAGAGAAAAATATAACAACAGAAAAGAATTTCTCTTTGATCATCTTAATTCTAAGTGGAGAGTTGCAACAGCCGGTAATAAAGATATTGGCCGTTCTAAGACTTTAAACTTCTTTCACGGTTCAGAGGCGGCCTTCTGGAAGAGCATTCAGGACATTCTTTCTGGTCTAGGGCAGGCTATTACAAGAGACAGCATTATTATCCTAGAAACTACTGCCAATGGTTACAATGAGTTTAAAGAATACTGGGATGATGCGGTAAAGGGTAATAATAACTTTATTCCACTATTTTTTGAGTGGTGGGAAACACCTGAATATAGGATTAAGTTTGAAAATGAAAAAATAGAGAAAGAATTTAAAGATGCTGTCGATAATCAACACGGATATAGGGGTGTTGATGCTGACTTCTTCTCAAAGTTAAATCATTTGAGGATAGCAAAGCATTTAGACTGGCAGCAGCTGTACTTTTATTTTAATAAGAAATTAGAACTGAAAGATAAATTAGAGCAGGAATATCCCTGCAATCCTAAAGAGGCGTTCCTACATACTGGAAGGCCTTATTTTGATATAAATAAACTTGATAATTTAGTAGTTCTATTAGATAGAGATAAGCACAAACCTATCAGAACTGAAAAAGGTGGGGCCATTTTATATTGGAATGACCCACAGCCTAAAAGAATGTATTGTATTGGTGCTGATGTTGCTGAAGGTGTTGAGGGTGGAGACGCTTCCTCAGCTATTATGTATGATGCTAAAAACTGGGAGCAGATAGCAAAGGTCCATGGTCACTTCGCTCCGGATGTATACGGCAACATACTGACTGATCTAGCTTTAAGATTTAATAATGCTTATTTGATGATAGAGAACAATAATCACGGCTGGTCAGTGCTTAATACAGTATTTAATCAGAGGCATTACAGTAATATACATTTTACTACCAGAATAGAAAACAGAAATGATGATGAGAGCAAGAAAATGGGCTGGACCACTACTGAAAGCAGCAAGTATTTAATGCTTGATGAACTGGATACAGCCTTAAGGAAAGATGAATTAATTATTCATGATAAAGAACTTATAGAGCAATGCAGAGAGGTTATTTATGATGAGAAAGGCAAAGTTGATGTTAACGGCAAAGATATGGTTGTTGCCAATGCAATAGCCTGGCAGGGCCGGAAATACATCACCAGAAATATTGTTACAAAAGAAAAAACAGACTGGAGACGCTAAGGAGGATATACTAATGGGTTTAGAAGATCAAGTTTTTAATAACTACAGTCCATCAAATTCAGATGTAAGGTTGCAAAATCTAAATAAAGATAAATATGACTATTATTTTGATGATGAAAATAAACCCATAATATTAGCTAAAGAAAAAGATAAAAAATATACTTACAAAGAATTTTTCGGGGTTGAATATTATTAACTTTTTTAAACCGGAATTGAGGTGATATTTAATATGGCTAAACTTACTAAAGCTCAAAGAGCCTGGGCTTTTTACGAAAATGAGATATATGATACTGATTATTTAAAAGAATATAAACTTTTTGATGATACCAGGGAGATATTTAACCCAGTACCAAAGACAGCTTTTATCATGAACGCTCTTACTATGCAGCAGGAGATCAATCCAGAGCTTAATGAGAAAAAGACAGAGAGTGAATCAGAATCAGAAAATGAAGATAATGCAATAGATAATAAATTAGCTAAGATTAATGACATCTGGGATTATAATAACTTCCAGAATCAAAAATATATGCTGGCCCTCTGGTTAATACTTTCTAAAGAAGCTGTTGTTGAACTCAATAAAAGAGATGATGAAATTATTTTTGTTATTCATGATCCAGACTTAGTTGAAACTGAGTATATGGGCGGAGAAATGGTTTATTGTAAGATTGAGGGTACTACAAAGCAGTTTGATATGGAAGAGAAGTCATTTAATACTGTTGATGTTACAAAAGAGTATTATAATGTCAGAAATGAAACTGGTGGCTATAAAGCTATTGTTGAAACAGTAGATGGCAAAGAGTCCGAAACACCTCTAGCATTTGATTTTATACCAGTTGTAGAATTTTCAACTGACTATGACATGGGGCCTCTTTTCAATAAGACCGATTATTATAATTTGCTTGAGGCTTACCTTGAAAATGTATTCTATCTTCATGGTGATCCATTAATCTGGGATAACCTAAAGGGTGAAATGTCAGAAGAAGGAAAAGAAAAGCATAAAGAAGGGCGTTTTAAGGAGCAAAGTGTTTGGCACCTAAATAACCCTGATGCTCAAATGCAGTACTTAGAAATGTCAGGTAATGTAGCTGAATTAATGCTTAAGAAGCAGGAAGATATAAAAAAGAACATATCAAATGATTATCCAGAGTATGTGCTTTCTACTCTTCTAAGCAATGGAGATCCTTCAGGTGATGCCTTAAAAATTAAATCAATTGAGATAGAAGCTAAGGTTGGCAGCTTAAGAGGTGATTTAGAGACAGGTATCGTTGATATAGATAATAAAGCTCTTTTAATGCTTGGCAAATCACCAGTGCAACATGGCATTGGTTTTGGCGGAATACTCCCAGACTCAGTTAAGCAGCTATTAGATTTAGTAAAAGGCTTAAGAGAAATCGGCTTCATCTCAAGAGAAACTGGAATGGAGCAATTCCCTGATCTAATAACTAACCCTAAAAAAGAGAATAAAAGGATTAAAGCAGAGAGAAATGAGACCAGGGAAGAGATAGATCGTGAGTTGAGTGATGATGCTCATTCACAAGATTGAAAACAGACTAGATGAAGAAGAATATGCAGATAAGTATATCAGGCAGTTAGAGAAAACAATTGAAAGTATTGATAATGATATAATGAAAATCTTTAAGAAAGCTAATGAAAAAGGCCAGTGGTCCAATGCTGAGATGGCTAAGTATAACCGGAAAGAAAAGTTAAGAAAACAGATCAGAAATCAGGTTAAACAGTATAAAAAAAGTTTTATTGGTGATTATAGAGATGATCTTGCTGCTATGTACAAAAAAGAAGCTCTCTTTACCCAGGACCTGCTTAAAGATGTACCGACATTAGAGATAAGCGATCAGTTTGATACACTTCCAACTCAGGCTATTAAGTCAGAAGTTGTCGATAATGTTCAAATCAAAGGTAAGACAATGACTGAATATATTAGCAAGTACAGCACTGATTTAGCCTTTAGAATAGAGCAAGAAGCCTTTGAGTCTATTGCATTTGGTGAAAATCCTAATAAGACCAGTCGCAGATTATATGGAATAAGCGACCAGATGGGTAAAAACAGAGTTGATGCTACAACACGTAGCTGGATGAATGCTATTTTTAACCAGGCTAATCTTGATGTCTATCAGCAGGGTGGGATAGAAAAGGTAAGATACCTTGCAACATTAGATGCAGTTACCTGCCCGGTTTGTTCAGCTGACCACAATAAAGTAATGACAATTGATGAAATTATACTTTTGCCAAGGCATCCTTTTTGCAGATGTGCTTATAGTCCTTATATCAATACTGAACTTACTGGCCCGGCCACTGGTTATGATGAATGGTTATTAGATGGCCGTAGAAGTCCAGAACAACTGCAGGCGGTTTTGAATAGAACTAAGAGATTTATGAGAGCTGGTAGGATTAAGAAGAAGGAAGGGCAGCAGCTATTAGGAATTATTGGTGCTGCTATGAAGAATGCAGGTTAAAATATGACTAAAATTATAGAAGAATGCGAAATTTGTAATTATAGGCCAGATAAAAAGGATATTGAAAGATGCCCTAATTGTGGAGGCAAAATAATTATCAAAGTTGAGGAGGGATTAGATGAAGGTGAGCAAAGAGGAATTATTAAAATTAATGCAATCGAACTGGGAGAAAAATAAAGGTGTTAAACTTGATCTTGATATAAAAGATTATCCAGCTTTTGAAACTATAGTAGTCCCTTATGTTAATATTCCTAAGAAAAAGAAGTATATTGCTAAAACTTATGATGATAACTTAAATCATAAACATTCTGACGGAGTTAGAATTATAGGGATACAACTTTAGGAGTGGTTAAATGGAATATATTTGGGAAATATTATTAGCTTTAGCTGTAGTTAATTTAATGATTCGCTTAACCATATAAACAAGTAGAGGAGGCAGATTAAATGCCAAAATATCGCAAGAAACCAGTTATTATAGAAGCTATGGAATATTATTGCCTAGAAAGTTATCTTGATATTTGTAATTGGATTGACGAAACTGACAACACTCTGTCAGCCGATGAAGTTGTTGAATTAAGAGGCAATACAATGATTATTAATACTTTAGAAGGGGCAATGACTGCTAAAGAAGGAGATTACATTATAAAAGGTGTCAATGATGAATTTTATCCTTGTAAACCAGATATATTCCATAAAACTTACGAAAAAGTAGAGGAGGTAGACTAAATGCCAGATAAGAAAACTATTATATTAGATTTTGATGGTGTTATTCACAGTTATAAATCAGGCTGGCAGGGTGCTGATGTTATACCGGACCCGCCAGTTGAGAATGTAAATAGTGCAATACAATTACTTAGAAAAGACTTTGAAGTTGTTGTTCATTCTTCTCGCTGCCACCAGGAAGGTGGACTCGAAGCAATTGAGGATTGGTTAATCGAACATGAGATTGAGGTTGATGATGTAGTTAGGGAAAAGGTTCCTGCTGTAGCAATAGTGGATGACAGAGGGATTAACTTTGGTGGCCAGTGGAATGAGAAAGCAGTAAATGAAATCAAAAACTTTAAACCATGGACTGAAAACTAACACCTGAAAGGGTGTTTTTCTAATTCCGGCGATTTAGAAGGAACGGGCTATTTTAGACGGGCTGACTAATGAAGACGGGATAATGTATATAAAATACTAAAATTAACCGGCGATACTGAGAGAACTCTTAATCATTAAGTGGTCTCAATACTGTAGAAGACGGTAGAGGAGTGAATATTAATTATGTGGATTAACGGAAGATTTGTACCTATGTTTATGCTGGATGCTGATGGTGGAGCTAACCCTCAGGGAGGATCTGCTGGAGGAGATGAAGGTGGAGACGATTCCAACCCTGAAGGAGACGAGGGTGGAGATGAAGGCTCAACCGGTGATGATGAAAAATTAACTGAAGCTGAAAAATTGCAGGCAAAACTGGATAAGATAAAAGAGGAAAATAAAAAAGAGCTTGACCGCTATCGTAATGATATTGGTAACTTAAAAAAGAAAATGAAAGAGATGGAGCAGGAAACAATGTCAGAAGAAGAAAAACTGGAAGCAAAGCAGCAGGAGCTCCAGGATAAAGAGAATGAGCTCAGAAAGAAAGAACTTAGAGCCCATAAGGCAGAGAAAGTTGCTGAATCAGAATTAAATAAAGAGCTTGCTGAGTTTATTGATGTTGATCAAATGCACCAGGTAAACCCAGAACTTGCTGAAGCTGATGTTGAAGAAAGAATAGAAAGCATGAAGGCTGCTCAGGATGCTATCAAAGATGCTGTTATCAAAGAGCTGCAGAATGGCGGTTCTGTTCTTGATGGAATTAATGGGGGCAGCAAAAAGAAAGGCAAAGGTGGCTTTGGTAAGAAGTTAGCTCAAAGCGGGACTGAAACTGACGCTGAAGCTGAAAAAGCCCAAAGTCATTACTTTGGAGATAATTAATATTATTAAATAATTAAGGATGGTGAAAATTAATGAGATATACTCAGGTTGATTATTCGAACAGAGAAGAAGTTTTAAAGTTTCCTGATCATTATGTTGCTTTAGCCGTAACTGTTGATGATACAAATGTTGCTGCTAACTCAGAAGGTAAAAAAATATTACCTGCAGGGAGTCCTGTTGGAGGTGTTGGTGGAGCAGCACTTGAAGATGAAAGCTTAAAGGTAGAGAAAAAGAACACACAGGGAGCTGCAACTGGAACTACTGGTGCAGGTGTTGATGTAGAAGGCATTCTGTTAAATGATGTTGATGTAACTCATGGCCCGGCCGGTGGAGCTATGCTTGTTCATGGTTTTGTTGATCCAAGCAAACTGCCAGAAGCACTTGTTGATGATGTAAAAAGTAATTTAACTGATTTAATCAGTTTAATAGAATAAATAAAATTAACTAAAACGGAAGGGTGAAAACTATGCCAAGCATTTATGATTTTGCAAATGCAGAAGAAATAGCTAGTTATTATAAAGAGAAACAATCGAACTCAATCCCTTATCTGGGAAGAGCATTATTTCCCAGACAGAAACAGTTGGGATTGGATTTAAAATGGATTAAAGGAGCTGGAGGTCTTCCTGTAGCGTTAACACCTTCAAACTTTGACGCTAAACCAACTCTTAGAGATAGAATCGGTTTTAGTGAAATCGAAACTGAAATGCCATTCTTCAGAGAGTCAATGAGAATTGGCGAGAAAGACAGACAGGATATTAACAACTTGATGGCTGCTAGAAACAGCGAATTAATTCAGCCAATGCTTAGAAACATCTTTGATGATGCAGCTGGGCTGGTTAATGGTGCTGAAGTGCAGGCGGAGAGAATGAGAATGCAGTTAATTTCAACTTTTGGAATCAGCATTGAGGCTAATAGAAAGGCTTATGTTTATGATTATGATCCTAATGATGACTTATCAAATCATAAGGAAACATTAACTGGCACCGATATGTGGTCTGATATTGCCAATTCTAATCCTGTTGAAGACATTCAGTCTGCTCAGGATACTATTGAAGAAGAGACTGGAGAAAGACCTACCAGAGCGGTTTGTACTCGTAAAACATGGAATTATTTAATTCAGAACGAAAGCATCAGAGGGGATATTATTGCTAATGGTTATGCCAGCGGCGGTACTTTGATTATGACTGACGAGATTATGAGAAATTATCTCTCTAATAAGCTCGGCTTGACTGTTACAGTTTATAATAAAAAGTATTCTAAAACAGTTAAAAATCAGTCTGGGAACTTATTCTTCCCTGATGATGTATTTTCATTATTACCTACAGGAACTCTGGGTAATACTTATTACGGTACAACTCCGGAAGAGTCTGACCTTATGACTGGTAACAGTAATGCAGATGTTCAAATTGTTGATACTGGTATTGCAGTTACCACAGAGCTGGAAACAACTCCTGTAAATGTCAAAACAACTGTTTCAGGAATTGTGCTGCCAAGTTTTGAAAGAATAGATCAGGTCTATGTGCTTAATGTGCATACTGCCTAATCAAATTAAATATAATTAATCAATAGGGCCTAGAAATGGGCCCTATTCAAGAAAAGGGGTGCGATTAATGAGTAAAAAAGTAAAAGTTAAACTATCTGGAAAAGTTAAATATAACGGCAATCGACATAGAGCTGGTTCTGAAATAGAGGTTGATGAGAAAGATGTTTCTTTCTTCAAAGATAATGATCTAGTTTCAAAAGTTATAGGAGAGATTGAAGAAAAAGAACCCAAACCACCTGCTGAAAATGAAGATGATTCCAGCAAAAAAGAAAATGATCAGCCAACTGATGAAGAGTTAGAGGAAATGAATTCTGATGAATTATATGAAGTAGCCCAGGACATAAAATTAGAAGGCAGAAGCGGCCTGAGAAATGATAAGGATAAGCTGTTAGCTGCAGTCAAAGAGGCTCTTGCTGAAAAAGATGGTGAATAATGATGGTTGAGTATGCCACTTTAAATGAGGTTAAAGATTATTTAGAAATACCTCAAGAAATAGATAATTATAACAGTAAATTAGAAATGCTTTTAGCTGCAGGTAACTCTAAATGTGAAAAGATAACCGGTGAATCAACTACAGATCCAGTGTTAAAAGTCAGTGTCTGCAAATATGTTGACTTCAACTTTTCTAGAAAGACCGGAGCTGAATCAGAGTCTGATGATGATTCGAGCGTTAAGTATAATGTCAAAAATCAGTTCGGACAGTTTTCTGATGTACCGGCAGAAGTCATGGATATGTGGGAAGACTATGTAGATGAAGAAGATGAAGAAGGCTCAGGCTCAACTATTTCTGTAGATATGATATGAGGTGGATTAAATGGATTACACACATGTAAAAGTTACCAGACAGGTTAATAATGACAGTGATAGTTCTGGATCTGATTATAACTTTGATGATGGAACCGGTACTGATCCAACCTTTGAAACTATCATTGAAAATTATCCCTGCAAAATAGTTGAGAATGCAGCATCTTATAATACATCTGAACAGGGTGAGTCTTATACCGGCAGTGCTCATTTAACCGGAATGCTGACAAATAAGCTAAAAGAAGGCGATATTATAGACGGCCAGTATAAAATTGTTGGTCCGATAAGAAAGCCTTTTAACAGGAAAATCAAATGCAGCTTAGTTAGATTAAGTTAGGTGATATTATGGCACAAAATGCCTGGATAGAAGTGGATTTCAAAGGACTAGACGATACGATTCATCAGTTACAGAAGATTAAAAGTGATGTTGAGACAGAATTAGAAGTGATTATGCTGCAGGCTGCTTTCATTTTAGAGGCTGAGGTTAAAAAGCAAATAACAAATATGGGACTTGTTGACACTGGGACTCTCAGAGCCAGTGTTTTTTCATTTGTTCGCAATAAATTTGGCTTTGTAGATGGCGTTGTTGCTACTCCAATGGATTATGCGGTAAAAAGAATGCCGTCTTTTGTAGTAATATAAAAGTAATAAACCGGGCAAATTCGGTGAAATCTAAATATTATTGTAACTAACATGTTTTATATACCTTCCGAATGTGGTATAATGTAAATAAAGGAGTGTATATCACATGGGAAAAAGAGAAGATTTAAGCGGTAGAATGTTTGGAAGATTGAAAGCGATTGAAATTGATTGGGAAAGAACTAAAAGGCGGACTTACTGGCTATGCAGATGCGAATGCGGAAATAAAAAAAGTGTAAGATCTGATTGTTTAAAAAGAGGTCAAGTTAAATCCTGTGGATGCTTAAAAGATGAGCAAGATGAAAAAAATTTAGGTAGAGAAACCCATGGGATGACAGGTACTAGATTATATGGAATTTGGCTAGGCATGAAAGCTAGATGCTATAACCCCAAAAAGAAAAGATATGATAATTATGGTGGGCGAGGTATTGAAGTTTGTGATGAATGGCAAAATGATTTTGAAGCTTTTATGTTATGGGCAAAAGATAATGGATACAAAAATAACTTAACCATTGATAGAATAAATAATGATGGTAACTATTCCCCTGAAAATTGTAGATGGTCGACAAATAAAAAACAAGCCAATAACAGAAGCAGTAATATAAATATAGAATATCGAGGTAAGGAATATACATTATTACAAATTGCCGAGAAGTTGAACCTTAATTCTAAAATGTTATATGAAAGATATAGAAAAGGCGATAGAGGCAAAAGATTGTTAAGAGCTCCTGGAGAAGATATTGCAATTGCCAGAGGGGAAAAAAATAACAAAGCTAAAATAACAAAAGAAATAGCCAAAGAAATTAAAAACCGCTTAAAAAATGGAGAAAAACCAATCAAAATCGCTAGAAACATGGATATATCTAAACATATAGTTTACTCAATAAATCAAGGAAGAACATGGACTTGGGTTTAAACAATAATATAAGACAATACCGAGATAACCTTTGTTTTAAAAAGATAAAGGAATTGTAACGCATAGAGGTTGAAACTTAATTCAAGAATATAAAACCTCCAAGAGTGTCCGGCAACCAGTAATGTGGTTGTCTTTTTTATTGGTTGAAAATATATGCTGAACTTGTTGGAAACTTCAAGAACTAAAAGATAAAAAACTTTTAGGATAACAAAATTGATTCGTTGAATATGGAACCGGGCAGCGAGGAGCTAAATCAGGCCATCCTAATAAACCTGCATGGTATAAATATGGTGATTCCCCTGGTATTCAGGCTTATAAGTTTATGCATACAGCCTGGGAAAATGCCAAATATAAAATAATCGCTTATGTACAAAGAGAAGTCAGGAAGTTGGTGAGTTTTGATGTTGGATTTACTACAGGCTTTAGAATCTAAACTGCTAAACAATATTACTGCTTTGGATAAAATAAGGCCAATGACTAAGTTTAATCAGTTGAAACCGGATGAAGCTGGCCCGGGCTTTGATAAATATGCTATCTGTCACGAGATTGTTACTGATCATAAGTATAAAAACAGAAAAGGGATTTATGAAACACCTTTTTTTCTTAACAGTTATTCTAATGTCAGTAATGGTGATGTAGCAATTGTATGGTTCGTTTCTGAAGTCAAAAAAGTTTTAGATGAGGCTGATTTATCAAATGCTGATATCAAAACTTATTCAGTTGAATATGATGAGTCTTCACCACAACCTGAGTTCAATGAAGTTTTACAGGCGTGGCAGTCAGTCATAAAGGTTACAATAAGGTGGCGTGAATTATGAGTATAATGAGTCAAACTTTAGAAGCTGTTAAAACTATTTTAGCTGCTAATACAACCATTAATTATGATTTCACTGGTTATTTTGATGATTTTGTAGCTGAAGATTATCCGGCTATTTGCGCTGAGCCAGATACAGGACAGTCATTGCTCGGTAAAGGGCTTAATTTTAACTATGATGATGGTGGCAGAGTAAAAGTATATTATGTTGAAGAAGCACCAGAAAGCAGAGATATGACAGCTTTTGTCGGTAAAGTAGACGGTTTAGTTGAGATTATTAAGCAGCACCCTAGATTAGATGGAACTTTAAATCAGGGTGTTAATATTACAGTTAAATATATGAGACGTGGCCCCTCTGATAATATCGAGTTCATTGCAATGATATTAATTGAGGGCAGAAATTATTATGACAACTTATAGAAGGAGTGAGATAAATGGGAGCAACAGGAAGAAATTCTGTTACAGCGATAGGAGAGCAGGCTGATAAAGTTACAGCTGCTACTACTCTAACCAAATTGCTGGCAACAGGTAACAACCTTGAAGACAACATTAACACTGTTCAGAGTGAAGCACTGACAGGTAACAGGTTTGCCCAGGATGGTTACAAAACATCTGAAGGTCCTGGTGGAGATATACCGGCAGAAGTATCGAGACAAACACTGCCGATGATATTAAAACATTCTATTGGGCCGGAGCAAGCGGCACCAGAGGATTTGGGAGCAGGTACTGGACCGTATAAACACACTTTCCAACCTGGTCAAAAGATGGATAACTGGCTTACTTTCCTTAAGTTTTTCTCAGATGATCCATACTGGGAACTTTATAAAGGATCTAAAATAAGTCAGCTGCAGTTTAGTCTTTCTGAACAGTCTATTATTACTTATACTGCAAGTATATTATCCCTTGAAAGTGAAGCTGGTACAGGACAACCTTCAGTTTCACCTACAGAAAACACAGGAGAAAAATTATTCAGCTGGGAAACTACAGCGACCTGGGATGCAGGTGGAACTGATGAGGATATTACCGGTATCGTTGATGAGTTTAGCTTTACTCACAATAATAATATTGATGGTGAGGATTATGGATTAAGTCAGAAGCGTAGAAGTTTAGACGCTCAAGGCGGAGACCATAACATTGATATTACAATGCAGTTTGATGCAGCGCACTATGAGACACTCAAAGCTGATGCAAAAGCTAATAATATCATACCTGTTAAGCTTGATGTTGGTTTAGCAAGTGATGGTTCAACACCGTTTTTAACAATTGATTATCCTAAATTAAAGATTACTCAGGCTACTGCTAATATCAGTGGGCCTGATAAAGTTACTGTTAGCCTTCAGGCTAATGCTTTCTGGGATACAGTTGCAGGATATAATGTTGCAATGATGTTAACTGATAGCCAGGATACACAGTATTAAATTATGGATTATTAACAGGCCTGTAAAATGGCCTGTTTTTATTTAAACCACTTAAGGAGGAATAAATTATGAGCGAAGATAACAAAGTTGTAGAGATGGAAGGGAAAGTAAAAGAAGGGACTATTGAAAGTACTAAAGTTAAAGGGAAAAGTGTTAACAGTGATGATGAATTAAAGGTTACTGTTGATAATGAGTTTATAACGGTTAGTGATGGTGTTAATTATGTCAGAGGTTATAGGCAGCTAACCATTGGAGAGCATGAGTATGTTAAAAATAAGCAGAATAAATTTAAAAATGTCCGGGTGAGAGGCGATAAAGACTTTACACTAACTCCTAAAGAAGAGTATAAGGATAATGACAACCCGAACTATGATATCTGGGCCAGCCTACTGGTTGAATGGAGTTTAGATCAGGATATTAACAAAACTAACATTAAAAACCAGAGGAAACTCAGTCCAGTTTTATATAAATTCTTAGAAATAGCTAAAGAAGAAAATGGTTTAGCTAAAACTAAGGATGATGAAGAAAAAAACTAAAGAGGCATGAAACCCTTAAAATAATTTGCAGGAATAGAGTTTTGGGGAAACCGACAGAGCCACCACCTCATGAAAGTAAGAAATACTATAACAACCTCAATTCTGAAATTAATAAAGTTAAGTCAATGTGCTCTACTAATATGGGTGGTTACTGGGAACTAAGACATTTACCTTATTCCGGGGGTTATTATGAACAGCCTGCTGTTTTAATGGATAACATTACAGAAATAATAACCTGCATGAATAATGCTATTCACAACAATAAAGACGATAAAAAATAGAAAGGATGGTGAAGCAAATGAATGAGAGTGTTGCAATAGAAATGGCAATCAGGGCCAGAAGAGAGCTTTCTGCTATGGATGACACAATCAGAAAAGTTAGAGAAATGAAGAGAAGATTTGCCAACATGGCCCGTTCAGTAATAGGTTATGCTCAAAAGATATCTGCAGCAGTTGCAAAAATGAAAGCAGCTTTCATTAAACTAAATAATGCCTTAAGAACTCTCAGAAATGTTGCTTTAAAAGCTTTTACAGCTTTGGTTGCCCTAACAGGTATTCCTATATATAAATTTGCTAAATTTGAGCAGGCAATGGCTAATGTTAATACACTGCTTGATACTAGTTCTAAAAAGTTTAGAGAATTACAGGACGGGGTAATAGCCGTATCAAATAGAGTGGGAGAATCAGCGGAAAATCTTTCTACTGCTTTATACGATATTGTTTCAGCCGGTGTGCAAGCCAGTAATTCAATAGGTGTTTTAGATTTATCAGCAAGAGCAGCTACTGCCGGTATGACTAATGCTCAGACTGCAGTTAATGCTGGTATAGCTACAGTTAATGCTTTTAATTTAGAAATACAAGATTTAACAAAAGTTTTTGATTTACAATTTCAGACTGTCAGAAAAGGTGTAATTACATATGAGCAGCTGTCAAATGCTCAGGGTGAATTGCTACCTTCTGCAAGAAAGCTTAATGAGAGTTTAGAAAATATGTATGGTTCTTTAGCCTTTGTCACTAAAAATGGTTTGAGCGCTGAAATGGCAAGCACATCTTTAGCCAGGGCTTATGATGGTTTAATACAGAAAAGTAGTCAGTTAGCTGATGCTGGTGTAGAAGTCTATAACGAATTTGGTAAGTTCAGAGGAATTGTTGATATTGTAGAAGATTTATCAGATCAGTTAGAAGGTTTATCTGATCAGGAAATGCAGGATGTTTTAAAAGGAATAGGTTTTGAAATCAGAGCTGCAAGAGCAATTATTCCAATGATAAAAAATATTGACGGCTTAAGAGAAAGCGTTGACGCTATGTCAAACTCAGCTGGAAGTATGGAAGCGGCATTTGAAAAAGCTACTAATACTATTCCATTTAGATTCAACAAGGCCAAAGAAAGAGTTGCTAATTCTATTATTGAAATTGGAAGAAGTTTTAGTTCTGAAATTAACTCAATGCTTGATGATATAGGATCATGGGCTTTAGCAATACAGAATTTTGTTTCAGAGAACAGAGAAGCTATTAAGTCAATACTAACCTTTGCTCTTAGAATGACAGCCACAGTTGCAGTTTTTGCTACTGTAGGTACTGCATTAATGTCTTTATTAACACCAATTGGTTTAGTTTCTGCAGCTATGTTTGCTTTCGGAGCTGCATGGTATCTCAATATGTGGGATATAAGAGATAAGACAAAAACAGCAGTCCAGGATATTAGCGACTGGTGGAATGAATTAAAAGAGGATGCAGAAAATACTGTTGATCAAACAATTGAAAAGTGGGATGAGTTAAAAGAATGGTGGCAAGAAACTACCTGGATAGAAAAAGCTCAGGATATAGGCAAAATAACCTTAGAGGTTGCTGAGTGGGGTTTTAATGAAATAACCAAAATAACTCAATCCCTAAAAGATTGGATTGAAGAAAAATACGGTGTTGAACTCACAGTAGAAAATGCAATAGATGCAGTTATTGGTATAGGTGAATTTACTTTTGATGGTATGAAAAACCTAGCAAGTGATTTCAGCAGCTGGTTTAAGCAAAAAGTGATGCCCTCAGACGGATCTATTGAAGAACAGATCGAAAGAGAAATTGGTAACAGTGGAATCGGAGAACTATTAAAGGCTATTTACAGAGCTGAAGGTGGAGCTAATTCAAGTGTGCCTTATGGTATGACAGGTTTTAGAGACCAGGGCTATCAATTTGCTTTAAACTCTAACCAGGAATTCTTTGAAGGTATGGAATCTGCTTTAGGATTAGAAGCCCAATCAAAAGATTGGTTTGCAGCAGCTGCAGCCACAACTGTTACTAACTACTGGGAACTATTTAAAGATAATTATGAGCTTGCAGCAGACCAAACTCTAGCTTCATTAAGTGATGAGATGCAGGACAAGTTCATTGAATATCTTGGCTCTAATTATGCGCCTTCAGCAGCTCATGAACTTAATCAAAATTGGATACCTAATGTAAGCGAATTCTATAATTCAAACAAACAATTAAATGAATCAACTGGAATTTCAGATCTAATTGATGAAAACTTAACTTTAGATGCAGCAATAGATCTCACAATTGGAATAGGAACTATAGCTATAGCATTTACAGCTGCAAAATTAATGAGTGCTATTATCGCTGAATTGATTGCTCAAGGTATTCTTCTTAAGATGGGTGCTCAAATGGCTCTTGGTGGAGCTGCAAAAACTGCAGGAAGTGCAGGACTAGCTCTTGCTGGTGGATTAACTATTGGCGCTACCTTGTCAGTTCTCTTAGATCCTGAAATAGAAAATTATACTGAGTGGAAAGAACAATTCAAAGAAGGTTTAAAAACTTTATTTTCTAAAAGTTTTTGGGAAGATTTATGGTTATTAGCAAAGTTAGAGTGGCAAGAAATCTGGAATTCACTTGGAGACTGGACTCAAGAAAAAATAGATACTTTATTTTCAAAAGAGTTCTGGTCTGGTGTATGGAATGATATGCAAACTTCCTTTGAAGAATCACTCGATGGTATGGTAGAAGGTTTTAAAGAATTATTCATAAATCCAATAACAAATCTGCTCAATGATGAAGATAATAAAATTTGGGCTGATTGGTTTAGAGCTCCAAACCCTTCTGAATTATCACCGACAGCATTGCCTAAGCAAATTATTGAAATGTTTACTGGTCATGAATATGCTACTGGAGGCTATATTTCTGGCCCAGGCACTTCAACATCAGATAGTATCCCTGCTATGTTAAGCGACGGAGAATATGTCATTAATGCGGCATCAACTAAGAAATGGCTGCCAATACTTGAATCAATCAACACAGGAAGCTTTAGTGGGTTTGCTATTGGAGGTCAAGTCGGTGGTGGAGTTCCTTCTAATGTTGCAAATGAATGGGCTTTAAAAGCATCAGGTTTAGGTGATAATCCAGCACTAAAATATTTAGCAAAAGTATCTAAAGACACAGAAAACTTTAATCATATACTTGATTTGATTTCTGGTTTTAAAGATATGAAAGCTGAATATCAAGATAAAATGGATGAACTAAATAACTTGAACGAAGAATTAAGAAAACAAATAGAAAAGCAGTTAGATGATATTAACGGCGATACTACCGAGTTTAACGCTAATATATCTGATTTAACAAATGAATTGAGCAGCTTTGCTAATAATATTGCTAATATAACCGGCAATGAAGATGCTGCTTTGATAGGTAATTTAATTGGCAGCGGTAAAAGCATGTATGATCAATTCCAGAACTTTGGCAACGCCACAGATATGATGGGTAAGTTAACATCAGGTTTTGGGATAGCAAATGCTGGTTTAAGTATTGTTGGAGCTATTCAGTCATATAATCAGAAGGAAAATGAAAAGATACTTGCTGAATATCAAAATCAGCTGGAAGTCGATAAAGAACAACTTAGTTTATTACAAAGCATTAAAAATAACACTGAAGATACAGCAAAGAATATTATCAAAGCTGTTGCTCAAAATCCTACCAACCAAAATGTAACTTTAGCCAGGAGCCAGGTAAAAGGTCAGGCCGATTTCATGTTAAGAAATAGACCTAACTTTGGCAATGTCGATATTACTGGTTATGATCAGGATAGATGGTGGCATGGAAAAGAAAGAGAGCATCATTCCTACAGCTTATATGATACAGCCCGTAGATTAGGCAAAAATGTAAGCATGTTCAGTGGTTATGGTGGCAATGTAATGAATTTACCTTTTGAAAGATTAGAACAGTTTGAAAGGCAGTTCAGCAGCATAACTGTTAATCAGGTTAAAAGGCTAAAAGGCGGTATAGATAAAGGTTTCTCAACTGACTTAAGAACAGTTCAAGCACAACTTAGAACTTATGTTGATACAGTATCAGCCCTCAAAAAGGTACAGAACAATATAGCTGAATCAAGCAGATTAGAAAGTTTTGAGGGCATTAACTATATTAGTCAAGCTGAGGCTTTAGAGCAGTATAAAGAACAGCTAAAAGAAACTTATAAGGCTGCAGGTTATACCAGTGCTGAAATAAGGAGAATGGACGGCACGATAACTAATATAGCCAGAAACTTAGCCAGGACAACCAATAATATTGTTACTGTTATGCAAACAGTCAGAAGTAGTTTTATCAGTACATTTGCTGACGGTAGTAGCATGATAGATTCCTTTATTCAGGGGCTATCTGGTTATTTCGATACACTTAAAAATAATATATCCAGCATGGTTTATAACCTTAATCTGAGCGGATTGGATACTTATTTTGAGAATTTATTTGAGTCAATTAACACTAAGTTAGCTAATTACTCAGGAAGCAATCCACTGGAATATGCAGAAAATCTCATTAGTGGCTCAAATATAAGTTCAGGTTTTTCTAAAATAATTGACATATCTAAAAATATGGAAGATATGGAAAATATCAATGATATTATAATTGAACAGTTTACTGATCAGGCTAAAGCCGCAGGTATGACCGAAGAAGAAATCGACAATCTTCTTGAAAAAATGGGTCTGCTATCTAGCGAGTCAAAAGAGATAACCCAGCAAATGCAGGAAGTTAAAAACGCTTTAAGCGATGCAATGAATGCTGCTTTAGAGTCAGAGGACTTATTTGATTTCAGGACTGCTTTGGGTGAATCAATTTATGAATCTGCAAAAGATGGACTTATCCAGGCATTTATGGAATCAGAAGTATATCAGGAAATGTTCAGCAAGTGGTTTGATGGACAGGATATCAACTTCACTGGCAACTTAGAGCAGGACTTTGATAATATGCAGGGTATTTTAGATAACCTGCAGGATGAACTCAGAGAGGCTGGAATGGACTTTGATACAACTAAGGTTCCTACAGCTGATGATTCAACCAGTTCTGATGACTATTATGGTGGTTCTGGTATTCCTGAGGGTGAAGGCGGAGGAAAAGTTGTAAATAACACTTATGAATTTTCTCCGCATAATAACACTTTCTTGGGTACTGACAGAGAGGACCTATATAAAGAATTCTTGAAGTGGATTAAAGAAAAAGAAGATGATGAAGCATAAACAGAGGTGATCAATAAGATGAATAGCTATTTGGTAAAATTCAATGATGGCAGAGAAGATAAAACTATTGCTGCAGATTCCTTTGTACCTCATAGTGGTGTTTATTATTTCCAAAAAGATGATAAATATATTGCTATGTATGAAAAAGAAGTTGTTAAAGAAATTGAGTTAATAGAATGATAATTATATTTGAAAGGTCAGGCTTTTGCTTGGCCTTTCTTTTATGGAGGGGGTGGTAATAGTGCCAAAAGAAATAGCTGTTCCATACGGTTACCAAAAAGACTGTAAAAACTTTAATAATGCTCAAGATCATAGGATAGTTATTTATAATGAAACTTTAGACCAGGATATAACAAATAAAGTTAATCTAACTACATTGAATATTAATAAAGAAAAAAACGGTCTCCTTGGCATTATTTCTACTGACACAGCTAGCTTTGACCTCAATTTAAACACTGATGAAAGTATAAACAATTTCATAAGAGAAGGCGACAAAATAATTGTTAAAGATTTTTTCTCTGGTCATTTAAGAGAAGAAGTAGATTCAGCAATGATAACTGGTCTTCCTCCTTTCAAAGATATCGAGTTGGTTGAATCAGAGATAGAAATAACCATTTTTACAGGATATACACAAAGTTTTCCAGAAGAATTTGAAAATCTAAAACATGTGTACCCTATAAAGATTTATGACAGGATTAAAGATGGCTTAAAAGCTAAATTCGAAAAGCATGAAGTTAAATTAGGTTGGGATATTTGCAACAATAATAACACTGGCCAATCTTTAGCACATTATTTAGCTGAAAAAATAGGGATAAATTCAAGTAATTTAATATTTGAAGACGTTACAGATCCATCCGGAAATCACATAAGCGTGCCTTATGCTCATTTTGAGAAAGACAATCGCGTTATGGATGAATTTTCGGAGTTAATTAAAAGTGTTTATGGCTCTCTTTACATGAGCAATGAAGATGAATTAATACTAGAAACTCCATTCAACGGTATGGATGTCATAGAAACAGAAGTCAATTTTGATGAAAATTTAGTGAAAAAGATGGAATTCAATAACATTTCTTCTGATTATGACAGAGTTAGCATCCAATATGACCAGTTCAGAGTTGTAGATAGACAGGTTTGTTGGATGTACTACAACAAAGAAACTTATAACAAAAGCGCTGACCAGGCAAATATGCTTTTAGAAGCAAATAAGACAAGCGCCTGGATAAAAATTAACTGGCCCACCTCTATAGCTGTTAATTTAGAAGCGGAAGCTCCAAAAATAAGGGTAGAGGATTCTTCAGGCAATGATATGTCTGTCTATTTCCAGTACGACATTGATGTTGACCAAACGGGTGGAAAAGTAAGGTTTCATAATACCAGCGATCAAGATCTATATATTCAGCAATTTAAAATATATGGTCAGCCGCTTGAAAAACTATCTGATAACGAATATTCATATACGGAAGTTTCTGAGCCTAAGAAAACTTATTCTCCTGATAAAAACAAATTTGTGCAAACTGAAGATCATGCTGAAATATTATCAAAATACATGCACTTTTACGAATGCAAAGACCAAAAAGAGGTTAGTTTTCAGATACATTACTCTCCTTATCTCGGTATAAACTATATACCAAAAGTGGTTAAAAGAAGTTTTTCAGAAAATGTAATGTTAGAAAATATAAGTCATAAGGCAAACAATAATTACATGACCACAGAATTAACCGGGAGGGTATATAAAGAACCTCCAATTGATTTTCAGGGTGAAATAGAGTCAGTTATGTCAAGCAGTCCATATCAAGAGACAGATAAGTTAGAGCTTGAATCTGATACAGAGGGGTTGCCGGTTAATAAACCGACTAATTTGATAGTCAAAGCTTCCTTCAATCATATCTGGGTAGAGTGTGACGAATCATCCAGAGGTGATGTCTTAGGATACAATTTCTATATTGATGATGGCTCAGGTTACAAAAAATATTTTTCAAAAAATAATTATGATTCTTTTGATGCTGAAAAATCTACTACTTATAATGTGCAGGCTTCGCTTGTGACTATAGCTGGCGAAAGCAATAAAACTGATGTTGTTTCAGCGATCACTGCCGGCGGTATAGACTGGTCAGAAGTGATGAATGCTGCAGTTGATGCAGACGATATAGTTAATGCAGCTATAACCAAAGCCAAAATAGCACTTGATGCAGTAGATGGCGATAAAATAGCTGATGATGTAGTAAATACAGAGCATATGATTAATGAAGCTGTTACTGCTACTAAAATAGCTTTGCTTGCTGTTAACACAGGCCATATTGCTAATGCGGCTATCACTAATGCTAAAATTACTAATCTTGCTGTAACTACTGCAAAGCTTGCTGATGCGACAATAACAAGTGCAAAAATAGGATCTGCAGCTGTCGAGAATGCTAAGATAGCCAACCTTGCTGTTAGTACAGCTAAAATAGCAGACCTTGCTATTACAGAAGCTAAGATAGCTAATCTAGCAGTTGGCAATGCTCAAATTAAAGATGCTGCTATTTCCAATGCTAAGATTGAAGATCTGGCTGTTGATGCTGCTAAGATAGCAAATGCGACAATAACCGACGCAAAAATAAAAAATGTTTCAGCTAAAAAGATAATGTCAGATGAATTAATAGCTAATCTGATAATGACAGCTGGTACTTTTACTATCAAAGGAAAGAAAAAAGAAAAGGTCCAATCTGCTATGGTAACTGGTTTCGCTGCTCAAGAGGATGAAGTTGTAGTGGATGAATGGGATGCCTGGAAAATGTCAGGAGATGGCATACAGGGTTATGATGAATCAGGAGCCCTTAATGTTCTATTAAACAAGTTCGGTGAGATTATGGCTGGAGATGTAAAAATGTATAAAGAAGGCTTAATTATGGTAAATGATGAAGGTTACAGAACCGTCGATATAACTAGAGAAAGAGGGGGAGCCTTCTTCTCGGGAGAAGTTGTCGGGGCAGTTTATAACGAATAGATTTTTAGAGAGGTGAATTAAATGGCAAATGAAGTTTTTGAATTAGAAGCTAATGAAACTAAGGAAGGTTTGAAGGTTTTTGCAGTTCCGAGATTATGGTTGGATGCTGGGAATAGTCCTGATTGGGTATTGCCAGTAAGATTAGATGAAGGTTCAGTCAGCGTAACTCTTGACGCTTCGCAATCTACAATCACAGTCCCGGCTGAAACAACTCTTAATCCGAGCAATGTTACAGATGAGATGATAGAATATCTCAAGAAAATTCATTCAGAAGTAGCAACATCAGATATAAGCAATCCAGATACATTGAGTTTTGGAACTATGGATGCAGGTTTCTTCGGAATCGTACCGGCAAGTGATTTTATAACTGGAGATGCGTTGGCAAGTGCTGTAGGTGTTACACAGGGGACCAGCCAATTTTCAAATACCAACTGGCTTAAGTTTGCTTTCCAGGGTGAAATATATATGGTCCCTCAAAAACCAATCAGGCACACAATCAGCTGGGACCACTTATATTTACAAGGGGCTGTATATGGCGATGGTTTACTTGCCGGAGAAGCGGGAGCCGAACATCATAATTTGACGAGCTCATCAGGTTCTGCACTAACAGCAACCAGACAGGATGCAAGTGTTTCAGTAAATGGCTTAAGATATGAGGTTGCGCTGCTTAAAGGCGGAGCTTCTGACCCACTTAACAGCTATAATGATGCTGACAGAGGTTCTATTGGATCTGCGAACGAATGGAATGCATTAATGCTGCCGATACATGAAAAGGCAGTAGCAAATAACTGGAATTATCCAGCATATGTACCGACAGTTAATAGTTGGGGTGTTAATTTTTCAGACGGAGATTTGATAACACATAACAAATTTGGTAACGGGAGTTACAACTGGTGCCAAGAAAGTTCTGACGCTGACCCGACCCACCGCGTGATTCGCGGCTATGGCGGTGTTTCGCACCTGTATGCGTATGATTCTGCGTATGCGGACTACAATCGCGGCTGGCGTCCTCGGCTTAAGCTTGCGCGCACTTGATCTCTTGTTTTGTAAATGTGGAAGCCTGGACGAAGGTCCAGGTGGAACATTGGTTTGAGGGGTGATATAGATTAAGAAAAAGAAATTAAAAATACAACAGAAAACAGAAGAACTATTTTATGAAATATATCCTACGCTTAAAAATTATAATAATGCAGAAAAATATTCACTTTGTGCTGAAATTAAAAATGCTTATTTAAATCTTTTAAAATATATGGCCTTAGCTAATAAAGTTAGGTCTAAAAGAAAAGTGTATTTAGAAGAAGCGGATGGATATTTACAACACTGTAAAACTCTTAATAATTTATCATTTGAAACAAAACAGATAAACAAAGGCTTTTATAAAAACATAGATAAAAAATTGTCAGGAATCGGTCGAATGCTCGGAGGTTGGATAAAGAAATCTTAAAATTAAATATTGAGGATTGAGTTATATGTGACCCAACGCGTGAATCGCGGCAATAACGGTGTTTCGAACCTGAATGCGAATGATTCTGCGAATACGAACAACAATCGCGGCTGGCGTCCTCGGCTCTGAGATATAGTATATTCAGTAATGGTGCGGTTACGGCTTCATCAGCTAGGATGTACGCTATTATAAGTCTCAAAGGAACTCAATTCTCTCACCGGCCAGCAGGCCAGGTGTAAACACATTAACAATGACATAAGCCTTAGTATCCCGATATATAGAGAAAGGAGAACACGCATTTTGTCGAAAAATCATAATGACTTTGACGATTGCTTTTCAAAAATTATTACAGAAGAAAACTTTGATTATGCTTATCACAGGACTCAGAAAACTGATACAAAATACAGTCAGGAAGCACTTAATTTTTCAGCAGACTTAACATATAACTTAGATCAACTGAGAAAAGAATTAATAGAAAGATGCTATCAACCAGGCGAATATAATATTTTCACTATTCACGAGCCTAAAGAAAGGGTTATAGCAGCTCCAAAATACAGAGATAAGATAGTTCAGTTTGCAATCCACAATGTAATTAATGATGATTTCGAAAGAAAGTTCATTAAGGACAGTTATGCCTGCCAGAAAGGAAAAGGCACTCATGCAGCAGCCGATAGAATACAGCATTTTTTGAGGAAAGCAAAATGGAAATGGGATAGGCCCTGGATAATCAAAGCTGACATTAAAAGCTTTTTCTATAGCATCAAGCACCATATTATTAAAAATATCCTTTCCAAAAAGATTAAATGCCAGGATATGCTGCAGCTGCTATGCAAAATAATCGATAACTCACCGGACCAAACCGGACTGCCGGTATCAAAATATGAAAGTGAGTTGTATTATTATGATTTAGGGCTACCACTGGGGAATGTTACAAGCCAGCTGCTTGCTAATCTCTACATGAATGAGCTGGACCAGTTCTGCAAAAGAAGGTTGAGTCTTAAATTATATGTTAGATACATGGATGACATGTGCATTGTAGTTAATTCTCGAGAAAAAGCTAAAAGAATTAAGAAAATAATATCTCAATTTGTTATTGATAAACTAGATCTGAAAATGAATAAAAATAAAACTAAAATATTCCCACTTAAACAGGGAATAAATATGGTCGGCTATAAAATCTGGCCTACTCATATGTTATTAAGAAATAGCAGCAAGAAAAGAATTAAACAAAAGCTAAATAAATTTAAGGACCTATTGATTAAAGGCAAAATTTCAAAAGAAAAAGTTGAGCAAATACTTAATAGCTGGAAAGGCCACGCTGATCATGCAAGTTCAGAAAACTTTTATCTTTATTTAGAAGATAGATTTGATTATATTTACAGAAATGAAGAAGGGGCTTTCAAAGTCAAAAATTATTATAAGGAGGCAGCATAAATGATTATATATGAAAATGGAGAATACACTCCCTGTACTTATCGAGTAACTCTGCAGAATAGAGGTGTTGAAGAAACTCACTATGCTAATTTCAGAACTCACTGGGAGGACATGGTTGCAAAACATGACCGCTTAACAAATCTCAATTTTGAGCAAATAACTTTTTCTGCTGAGCAGGATGCCAGATTACAGGAAATTTCAGAACTTAATATTCCGCAGGGATTTCAGGCAGAAGTTAGAGAATATGTTGAAAATGGCAACTTCCCAGAATGGTATGAGCATCCATTGTCAGACCTAAAACTGAAAAAAGAAAGGTTGCAACACCAGAATGATATTGATGAAGCTTATCAAATGATATTAGAAAGCGAGGGGTTAATCTAATGGCATTGAGTGAATTGAAAATCAAAGCATTAATCAGGCTTATTGAGCGCGGGAAAATTACAGTCGAAGATATCAAGGACCAGGATTATAAAGCTGAGGTTGAAAGCAGGATAAATAATTAAGAGCTTCCTAAACGGCGGCTCTTTTTTATTCAGGAGGTGATCTATTGGCTTATTGCGGGACAAATGATCTAACAGAATGGACCGATCCATCTATAATAGCTACAAAAACAAAGGTTAGAGGGATTCATTTAAGGGAATTAAGAAAAGCTGTTCAAGAGTTTCATATAACTACTTTGGGTGGTGATGATGGAAAAAGGATTATCTGGAATAAAAATGACAACAATTGCAAAGATGATCAAACTACCGAATCTGGCAATTATGGAATTATAGACGGAACCACAACTATTAAAGTAAGCCACGCAACTCAATTGAGGCAAATACTTGATACTTATGCTAATTTGCAGGGTTTTGACAGTTTTACATGGGAGAATGAAGCCGCCACGGCTGGTATAACTAAAATAAGAAGACCTCATATCAAAAGACTTAGAGAAGCTGTGAATATTACTGAGCAAAGGGGCCAGCTTAATTGTGATGCATGCGAGACATCTTATGAATTTGACCCGTGCGCTTCAGCTTGTCAGACTCAGGCAGAAACAAACCCCTGCCAGACTTGCGAATCTACTATAGAGGGGTATGAGTGTGACTCAGCTTGCCAGTTAAGCTGCCAAACAACCTGCCAGTTATGCGAGACATGCGATCAGACAGGTTGTGAATCCGGATGCGAGGTTAGCTGTCAATCAAGTTGCGAATCTAGTTGCCAATCAGATGCAGACTGGTCCGGGGACTATAGCGACTGCGGCAGTTGTGAATCAGCTTGCCAGGTATGTGAGTCAGCATGCGAAACTTCATGTCAGACTACTTGCATGACAGGTTGTGAAACAAGCTGCGAAAATGGGTGCGAGACAGGGTGTGAAGTTTATTGCCAGACATCATGCGAAACAGGATGCATGACAGGCTGCGAGCTTTCCTGTGAGCTTTCCTGTGAGATTTATTGTGAGTCCGCTTGCGAAACTAATTGCATGACCACTTGTGAGACAGGTTGTGAATTGGCTTGTCTTGATACCTGCGAAACAGGTTGCGAGGTTTCTTGCGAAAGCGATTGGAGTGGAGATTACAGTGACTGCGGCACATGTGAATCAAACTGTGAAAATGATTGGTCGGCCGACTGTGATGTATGGACTGGCGATTTACCCGGATGTTCAACTGATGCAGTAGGATAAAAAGGAGGGGATGATCATTTGTTTTTAGATATGCATTTAACTTCAAAATGCAATTTGAGATGCAAACATTGTTATTTATCGAATAGCTACAAAAATAAAGAAATAGAGATGCCTTTTGAATTATTTAAAAAAATCACTGATGACTTTATGTCTATTCAGCCAGAGATGAGGAAAACTTATCTTTTAAGCGGTGGTGAAGTTACAACATATCCCTATATAAATGAAGCTATTGATTATTTTCATAAGAAATATGATAGAGGTGTAACAATAGCAAGCAATGGTTATAAGGTTAAGTCGCTGCTCGCTAAAGCTTCTTTGGGAAAAAAAGATAGAATTCAGTTAAGTTTAGACGGCGATAAAATTATGCATAACTGGTTGAGGGGTAATAATTATACAACTGTAATAAGAGCTTTAGAAACATTAGAAAAAGAGAGAGTGCAGCGCACAATTCATATGACAGTACATTCTGCTAATGCTCACACTATACCTCATGTGATTGAAGTTGCCAAAAAATATGATGCTCTAAATCTTTCTTTAAATTATTACCATGATAACGGAAATGAATTACTTGACCAGGTTTCGATTGAAGATTTTTTAGCAGCCGATAAATACTTAAGTAAATACTACAATACTATCGGTGATAAAAGATGTTATCTAAATGGTTGTGTAGCTGGCAAATCTGGCTTAAGCGTTTTGCCTGATGGAACCTACTGGGATTGTTCAAGAAACCAAAAAATTATAGGTAAATACCCAGAAAAATTAATAGATGTACTAAACAACCAAAAGAGTATATCACCCAAAGAAACTTGCATGAAAACCAAAAAGGAGGAAGTTATAGTATATGAATAAAAATAAAAAAGATTTGAGCAGCAAGAGTATTAGCAACATAGCTTTGCTTTTAACAGAGGACTGCAATTTTAGGTGTGAGTACTGTTTCATTAAAAAGAATCCAAGCAAAATCGATTGGGAAACTATTATAGATACATTAGACTGGTTAAGCGACCAGAACAGCAAGAATGAAAGGTTGAGTGTTAACTTTTTTGGTGGTGAGCCAATGCTTGAATATGATCTGATTAAAAAGACAGTATTATATGCTGATAAAGAATATAAAGATGATTTTAAATTCAGCATCACAACAAATGGTTCTCTATTTAATGAAGAAAAATTAGATTTTTTTGAAAAGCATAATATATCAGTTCTTTTCTCAATAGATGGCCCAGAGCATGTTCATAACATCCACAGAAAAACTACTGATGGCAGCGACAGTTTCCATCAGGTCGAATGGGCCATGAAAGAAGTTGTAAAAAGAGGCTTAGGAAATGTTGCGAGACCGACATATACACCGGATACGCTGCCTTATTTATTTGAAACAGTTAAATACTTATTAGAAGATGTAGGGTTTAAAACCGCATCACCTACACCTGCCACAGATGGGTTTAAACAGTTTTCCGAAGAAGATTATAAAGAATATGATAGGCAGTTTGATAAAATAGATAAATATTTTAAGGATAGAGTTTTAAGAGGAGAATCAGCTGGCATAAATTACTATCAGAAATGCTTTAGACAGGAGCTGTCAGATGCTAGCATGAAAGCACCCTGTGGAGCTGGCAAAAAATATGTTGCGGTTAATCATGCAGGCGATATATTTCCCTGTCACAGATTTGTGCAGTGGCCCGAATGGAAAATAGGCAATGTTAAGAGCGGAATTACTGAAAAAGATTTGAGAAGTATATTCGCTAATTTTGAAAATGATAAAACTGATCCTAAATGTGCTAAATGCGATAACAAGTTTTGCGGCGGAGGATGTTTTGCTTCTAATTACTCTCAAACTGGCAGTATATATAAAACTAGCGACATGGCTTGCGAATTATCAAAAAGACAATGGGACCGCTCAATGGAAGTTTTAAATGAGCTTAAAAATGAGCCTAAATTTCAATCTCAGTTTAGCAATTTAATAAATAGAGCTTCAAAAGAAACTAAAAATAAACTGGGTATTAAAGAAAATAAAAAGAGTAGCTGCAATAGCAGCAAAAATCACAGCAATAAGCATAAAAACAGGACAGTTCAGAAAAGTAACCAGATTAAGACGCTAGAACAGCGGGTTTTAAAATTAGAACAGACTGTACAATCTTTAAGTCAGGTTGTTTTAGATTTAGTCGAAGGAGGTGAATAGAATATGCCAAGCACAATGCCCGAAATTGTTATAACTGATAGCAATGGAAATGAATTATTAAGAAAACCAGAGAGTGATTTTATAAGGGCGGAGCTCAAAAAAGCTTCCAGGCCATCTAGCGGTATAGTGACTATATTTACTCTGGAGCTAGAGCTGGGAGAATCAGCAGAACTTGAAGAATACTCAGATTTAACCAGTGGAAATATAAAATTGATTAACAACGGAGTGGAAAAAGGATTGCAAATTGATGGTTTTGACGAGTACAAAGTTTATGTAAATAGAGAAAATAAAACAGTGGAATCGTTAAGCTTATCCGGTACAATTATTTAAAAGTTGATGTGATACACAGATAAACAAAAACTTTTGCCCCATAGGTGGGGCTGTTTTGAGGTGGAATTATGGGAGAAAAAAATGGGCATAGCCATAACATGGAAAGCTGCCATTTTAAAGATAAAATAGACAAAAATAGCGATAGGTCAAAAGACAATAAAAGAAAAATTGAACAATTAATGTCAGGAGACTGGTATTCTAACCAGCAACTATTTGAGATGATTCAAGATTTAACTTCTCATTTGACTGAGTTTAATGGAAAATTTGATAAGTATAACGGGCTCATTGAAAAATATCAAAATCATGAAGATCGTTTGGATAAGATAGAAGAATCCAAAACTGAAGAAACAGGAAAGAAAAAAGCTAAAGATAGGCTTATGGATAATATAGCTTGGATAATAGCTGTTGTATCTTCTGCAGCTACCTTTGTTTTAACAATGGCGCAATTAGGAGTGATTTAAATGGATAATATTTTTAAGGAAGCTTTTGAAGAAGTAATGGAAATTGAGGGCGGTTATGTCAATCATAAAGATGATCCCGGGGGAGCGACTAACTTTGGTATTACAGAAGCAGTAGCCAGGCGAAATGGTTATGAAGGCGACATGAAAGATTTAAAGCTGCATCAGGCTAGAGATATTTATTATCATGAATTTTGGCTTGATCAGAAGTATAATAAAATTAAAAACAGGGATATAGCAAAAGAAATGTTTGATCAGGCAGTTAATATGGGGCCCGGAAGAGCTAATAGAAACTTGCAGAAGTCATATAATTTACTTTTTGATAATCAAATTGCAGTTGATG
>Ga0208296_100050_pt1 | contig 50251 bp, 45 predicted proteins | sample Wag42014_10_22_FD_187333 | JGI IMG/M metagenome (GOLD analysis project Ga0208296, IMG submission 187333) | Deep subsurface shale carbon reservoir microbial communities from Ohio, USA - Utica-2 Time Series 2014_10_22 (SPAdes) (version 2) ...
GAGTCCTCCTTGTGGTTGTGTTTTTTATTTTGTCAATAAATATATTCAACCACTCAAAGAAGGATTCCTCTTTTTATTTAAAAAAATTATCATAATTTTATTTACACAACTTATTATACATTACTTTTAAAAAGGTGGAGGGGCAAAATGGAAATTGATAATATTATTAAAGCAATTAAAGGATTAGAAAAAGGAGTAAATATAAAAACAGGTGAAAAAATATTTAATGAAAAAGAAAACAAAATTTTAATTGATGATTTAATAAAAGCTAAAGAAATTCTTAAAAAAGAAAAAATAAGAATGGAGAGAAAAAAGAATAGACCCAAAAGAGCTAAAGAAAGGTGGACCCGAAAAGAAGAAGTAATGTTATTAGAAGAATATAATAAATTAAAATCTCAGAAAACAGAAAATCCTAAAATCATTAATAAATTAGCAATAAAACATGAAAGAACAGAAGGATCAATTAGAAGTAGATTAAGCAGGTTAGTTTAAACAAAAATATTATATACTATTAAAAAATAATAATTATTAATAGAAGATATTATTTTATAATATAATTTCATTAACAAACAATATAAAATAATGATATATAATACTTCATAATATAAATAAAGCAATTAATAATAAAAAATAATATTTTACAATACAAATACAGTAATTAATAATATTAAATAACAATATATAATATTTTATATTATAAAATATTGATTAATAATATAAAACAATATATAATAATATAGTAATTTTTTTAATATAAAATTAGGAGGAATAAAATGTTAGCAAGTATTGATTATGGCCATAATTCAATTAAGGCAGGAACAGAAAATGAGAAAGTATATATTGAAAGTTTAGTAAGTGATGATGTTAAAAATATTCAATATTTAGGTAGTATAAAAGAAAGTTATGATTGGTTAAATAACTTAAGAATTAAATTTACACAAACAGGAGAAGAATATTTTATAGGAAAACAAGTAAGAAAAGCAGCTAATAATCCAGTTAAAAATAATTATGAAGGTGATTTTAATAGCAGAAAAAGCAAAGTGTTAATTAATACTGCTTTAAGTTATTTAACTAAAAATAATAAAGACGATAATAAGGAGATTGATTTATTATTAACTTTACCTATTTCTAGTTATTTTAAGTATTCTGAACAAATGAAGAATGAATATATAAATAAAAGCATAGAAACAGAATTATATTATTATCCTGATAAAAACTATATATCTTCAAATTTTGAAATAAATAATGTAATAATAAGACCCCAGGGATTTACAGCTTTAATGAATTATTTATTATCAGAAAAAGGAACTATTGAAGAAAACAAAAGAGAGGTTGCTCAGAAATTAATTACAGTTGTTGATGTTGGTTGGTTTAGTACAGATGATTATTCAATAGATAATTTAAATCCGTTATCTTCAGGAGAGAATAAAATAAATGGAATCGGAGATACTTATAGAAAAATAGCAAATAAAATTAATGAAAAATATGATTTAAGCAAAAAACCTTTTGAATTAGAGAAGTTAGTAAGAACTAAAGAAATTAAAGTTAATGGAAATGTATTTAACGAATCAGATTTATTAGATATACAATTTAGAAACTTTGCTGAAGATATTTATATAGAATTAAAAAACCAACTGAAACACTTTAATGAAACTGATATATTCTTTATTACTGGTGGTGGATCAATTCATGTAAAAGAATATTTAGAAGATATGATTGAAAATAAAACAATTATATCTGAGACCCCTCTTTTTGATAATCAGGAAGGTGGTTTAAAGTGGCTAAAAAGAAAACTAAATCAATAACTTTAGATGAAAATTTATTAGAGTGGTATGATAAACAAGAAAATGCATCTGAAGAAATAAGGAAAGCTATAAGAATATATAAAATGCTTAAAGAAGAGTTAAATAGTGATGAAATTCAATTTAGAACAAAAAAAGCAGTGAAATATTATAAAGAAATAGAAAAAGAATTTGATAAAAAGCTAGGTATAAATATGGAAAAATCTAAAAATAAAAGTGCTAATAATAAATCAAAAACTGAAAAAACAAAAGGAAATAAAGAAGTAAAATATGAAGAAGATCCGTTAGAAAAAAAATTAGATAATATATAATATACAAAAAAGAGGACTTTCAAAGGTTCTCTTTTTTGTATATAGAATCAACTATTTCTTTCTTTATTTATTTTATCTTTAGCCATTCTTTTTAACGATTTTATCACTTTATTCATATAAATTTATTAATATAATATAGATTAAATAGAAACTAAATAATTAAAAGCAAATATCAATTGAAGGCTATCTAATTTTATGATACAATTTTAGTCAGTGAAAAGAAATAAATGAGCATAGGAGAGAGAGTTGAAAAACGAACTCATCTCTCCTCAAATCATAAATTCAAAGTAATGATTTTTTGGCTACCGCCGAAAAAATGAAAGGAGGAAAAGTCAATGGCCGCAGAAAAATTAGGAGCATATATCTTAGATCATGACGAAAAAAGTTTTTTAATCAAAGATAGTCAGCTGCAGAAAATTGAGTATTCCTCAGGTAAAGTAATGGTGGCTGGAGAAGAAAAAAATGACCTGTTGGACAGAGATTATAATAATTATATAGATTTTAAATTGAGTTTTGATGAACTCAACTTCAAAAATGAAGCAGAAGCTGTAGAAAAGCTGGAGGCACTTGCAAAAGATATAAGTCAGATTAAAAGAGAAAATCACATAAAAAAAGATAGCTGGAATAAACAGTTTCGTATTTCAGATAAATTTGATTCTTTAACTGCTGCAGAAAAAAATAAAGCAGTAGAGAATTTAGTCGAAGATAATTATAAAGATAGTGATAGAGAAATACCGAAGGTGAGAAGTTACGAAAGAACTAAAGATGGTTGGGGTAAAGAAATTGTAAAAGTTAAACTTGAAAGAAACTATAATAAAAATTTAAACCTGAATGATTCTATCATTTCAATTCATACCAAAAGTAGAGATGAAATACAAAAGAAAGAACATTATAAAGTAAAACCACATATTCATTTAACAATTAATCGCAATAATAATTGGGGCAGAAAGTATGCTTATTTAAAACAGGAGCTATCACAGGTTATAAGAAAAAACAACCTGACTTCAAGCCATAATGTGGATATAAAAAGAGATAGAGGCAGCAAAGAATATAAAGAGTACAGAGTATTAAAAGATAGACTTTCCAGTTTTTCGTGGGTGGTTAGTAAACATGAAGAAGGTAAATATATTCTTAAGCAGCTCAAACAGTATGAAAGAAATGACAAGTCAGTTAAGCTGAATAATGTAGAAGAAAAATTAAACAGATATATTGAACTTGGTGGAAGCTATGATTTTGCAAGGAAGCTGCAGACCAACTTAAAAGAAAAATTAAACTTTGAAATTGATATAAAAGAGCCTCAGGGATACAAAGAGGCATCTAAAAACATTGACCAGGGTAATTATAAGCAAATCATCTATGAAGTTAGAAGTCGGGCTTTAAATGGTGAAAGAATCAGCGAGAGGTACAAAGAATTTGCAAAAGAAGTATTAAATAAAGATGCAGTTGATATAAAAGAACTAGCTGCAGCAAGAGGCATCCAGGTAGCTGTAAAAAATAGAGGTTATCAGTTGGATAGAAATTTTAATAAGATTATTGATCGTCAAACAATTAATAGATTTTGCGACAGAGAGATTAAGACTATTGAGAGATTAGAGAAGAAAGAAAAATTAAATCAGCTTAAAGAAAAAGTTAAAGCAAGAGAATATCTAAATCAGGATAAATTAAGAAAAGATCTGAAAGATGCAGGGATTGAGGACTGCAAAAAAACTTTTGGAGCCTCCGAAGTCGCAGTTGTTTTTCAGGGTAAGGAAGAATATATCAGGGATAATCTAAAAAATGATAAATTTTTAGCAGCCTCAGAAGTGAAAGAAGAAATAGAGGCAATGGATATCGAAATTACTGACAGTTGGAAAGAAAAAATTGCAGATAAGATTTATAAAGAACAGGCACCAGTAGCTGAAAAGCAGAAGGAACTTAAAGAAATTGATAAAAAACTTAAAAATTTAGAGAAGCAAAGAGCTGCAACAAGAGCTAATTTAAATAGATTGCAAAGCACCTGTAAAAGAATTGGTTTTGAACTGAAAAACCTGACCAATGATCATAGTAAAGATGAGTTATTAGATGAGATCAATGAGAGTTCAGATAAAATAAAGGCAGGAATATCAATATTACTGGCAATATACAGGCATCAGGCAGCAGCCAGTAAATTTAAAAAGGTAAAAAATATAGCTAAAAAAGAATCAAAAAGTAAAGTAAGTGATTGGAATAAATATTTTGATAAACAGCTTAAAAATATTGAAATCATAGAAAAGGCTGCAGCTGAAAACAATTTAAATATAAATAAAGTTAAAAAGCTGGAGGAAGGTTATAAAATAACTTTAAAAGAAGATGAAATTAAATTTAGAATTGAAGATACTGAACAGGCCTTTAATGCTTATAGAGTAAAAAAAGCATACTATAAAAAAATTAATGAAGCAGATAAGCAAATAAAACAATATGATAAAGAATTTATACTGGATTCAAACATAGACACGATGAAAAAAGAGATTAAAAAACTAGAAAAGCAGAAAGGGGATGTTAAAACTGGAGGAATATTAGGTAAAATAACAGGTAAAGCAAAGAAAGCTAAAGCTAAAAGAAAGGCAATTGAGAAGAAAATAGCTGCAAAAAACTCTAAATTAGAGCAGCTGGATAAAAGATTCAATAAGTTAAAGAAATTGAAAAAGAAAAGACTTGAATATTTCAAATATGTTGAAGCAGGAAGAACTAAATTAAAAGAACTTAAAGAAAAAACTAAGGAAAGTAAAGTCAAAAAGATTAATAAGAAAAAAGAAAAAGATCATAATCTCAGCAGATAATCATAAGTATTATTAAAATTTATAAGGGGATGAAACAAATGTTAAATACTATAAACTTAATAAATAAAGAAATGAAACAACTTGATGATCTACAAAAAAAGAAAAAGTTAGTAATAGATAAAGCAAAAAATCTTATTGATAGATTAGATAATCATGAAAAAATGGAAATTCATATTGATAAATTAAAAGAATTAATAAAAAAACCTGCTGTTGAGCAGAAAGAAGAATTAATAGAACAAAAAAATGTATTAGAAAATAAAGTTAAAAATGTCAACAAAAAAGAAATATTAACTAATCTTAATGAAGCAAAAAAAGAGAAATTAGAGATTAATAAGCAGGTAAAAAATTACATACATAAACTTAAATTAAGCAAAAAAAAATTGGGGAAAGAAAATTTAAAAATCAAAGAGGAAATTAAAAATTATAACCAATTAAAAGAACATGAAAAAAAATTAACTAAAAAAATAAATGAATTAGAGAACAAAAAAATGAGATCAAATATTGTAGATACAGATAAAGATGGTGTAAATGATAAAAGTGAATTAAGAAGTGATGATGGTCAATTAAGAACAAACCCTGATAAAGGCGATATAAAAAAAGAAAGTTTAGAAGAGTTAAAGGAAAAAGAGCAAAAATTAACTAAAGATATAGACAAGTTGAAAAAACAGAGAAAAAAAGTAAGAAAAAAAATAGCAAAAACAAAGATAGATAATTTAAGAGAAACTTCTAAGGCATTAGGCTTAAAAACTTTGGCTTTAGGAAATGTAATAACAAAAGGGGAAACACAGGTATTGGGAATATCGGGAAATGACGAATTAGAAAAATCAGTTAGGGTAATGTCATAATTTATTTATAGGAATAATTAATTATTACTTGATAGTTTGTGAAAAATATATTATAATTCAAGAGAAATAAAGTAAGGAGGTGAAATTTATTGAAATTTATAAAAAAAATAAATAAAAATATTAAATATAGAGTAAATGGAATTAATATGCTTCTTATGAAAATTGCTATTACTTTAATTATGTCTCCTTTTTTATTTACAGGAACTGCTGCAGCACAGCAAGCAAATGATTTAGGGACAATTATTAATAATTTTTTAACAGCTTTACAAGGACCTCTTAGAATTGGTGCTGGTTTAGGTTTGTTATTTGGTATGTTTCAGTTAGTTATGTCATTTAAAGAAGATAATCCACAGGCAAAATCCTCAGCCATTAAATTTTTGATTGGAGCTGCTGCTTTATATTTATTTGCTGAAAACTTCATCGATTGGATTGGACTTTCTAATTAACTTTCTAATTAAAAATAAAATTAAAATATATATTTTAGTAATAAAGTTCAGGCGGATAATTGCCGCCTGAACTTTATTATTATAAGGGAGGGGGATATGAAAAAAAACATAGTAATAACTTTAATTGTGATAATATTAGTTGTTTCTTTAAGTGGTATATTGCTTGCTGCAGATGAAAATGCTAATAATGAAAAAATAAAATATCCATATCTTTTTCCAGCTAAAGTAATGAGTGATTTAACGAATCAGATTTATAATCATTACAAAGATAATATAGAACAAGAAGACGCTAGAACTGTATTAAATGTAGAAATGAGCGTATTTGTTGAAATAGGAAAGAAATTGCTATTTTTATTTTTTGTTGCTGGTGTTTTTATAGAGTTAGATCGGTTTGAAAAGTTTAATATATATTCTTTTATAAAACTATTTGTAGTTTTTTGTTTAGCCTATTTAGCAATAGAAAATTATCATTATTTATTTGGAATAACAGAAAACTTTAAAAAATTTCTATTAAGCAGCATACCACTAACTACAAAAAATAAGATAATAGATTTTGATTGGGTAACAAAACAATTTGAATTGGCATTACAAAATGAAGATGTAGTAGATAATATGTTATTAGTTTATACCACTGTTGTATATACTTTAATGACTTATTCAATATTTTTATCTATACTTTTAGTATATGTAATATTAGTGATAAGACAGTTTAAATTATTTGTTTTACAATTATTAGCACCGGTTATGTTATCAGGGTTTGGATCTGTTCATACAATATCTTTTTCTACAAAATATATAAAAAAATATTTAAAAGTTTATTTCCAGATATTTTTTATTCAGTATGTAATTTCTGTTTATTTGAGTTTGTCAATAGCAAGCATAAATCTTATATTTGTTCTTTTACAGGCTGGTTTATTAATTGTAACTTTGGTATTAGGAAATAAATTAATCGGATTTTCATTTAATAATATGAAAAAAGGTTTTATAATGGCTCAAATAAAAACAAAAAAAATTGTAAAATATATTAAAACTAAAACAATAAGAAATAAATAAAAAAAGGGGGGGTTAAAGTGAAAAAAACACTTTCTTTAATCTTAGTAATTATTTTTTTGTTTATATTTACTTCAAGTGTCTATGCTTGGGATTTACCTTTTGAATTTGGTGATTTTGGTAATCAAGCCGAAAATGTTCCAGCACTTATGCAATCATCAAGAAATTTAGTTCAGTTAGCTAATGATATTTATAAATATTCAATTGATTTATATGACGAAACGGGAATAAGTGCAGAAGAAAGTATCTTGAATACAGATGCAATGAAAAAAATTGGCTATCAGTTATTGGTATTATTTTTTATGGCAAATTTATATAGAAAATATGAGCATTTAGGAAGATTAACATTAGCAACAGTATTTCCAGTACTAGTTTTTTATGGTTTAGGTTTTGCTGTAATACAGAATGTTGATTTGATTTTTAAATTTTCTCAATCATTAACACAATCAATGATAAATGCTATTTCAGGAGGAAATTCCGATGAACTTTATGACTTTCAAATAATGTTGGATCATTATAATAGTATTGATTTTGGTTCTTTAGGTTTAGGATTTTTTGTTAAAGTTTATTATTCAATAATATATTATATTGTCGGCTGGTTAGCTTTAATTTCATCATTATTTATTAATGCTCTTTTATTGATAAGACAGTTTAAAATACTCATACTGAAATTAGTTGCACCAGTGATGTTAGTTGGTTTTTCAAATCCTAAGACAAGTCATTTTTCTTTTAACTTTGTGAAAAAAGTAGTAATGGTTCATTTAGAACTTTTTTATTTACAGGCGATTGTTGCTTTATTTGTAAGTTTTATGGGAACTCAATCAAGTTTTTTTATGTTAATTATTATGGCAATCGGGCTTATTGTTGCATTATTTGGACAGTCAAAATTACTTAGTTTTTTACAATAGGAATTTGGAGGTAGAAAATGAAAAAGAAAATAGTAATTATTTTAATTTTAATAATTATTATAGGGATAACCGTTATAACTTTATCTGCTAGAAAATTATTATTTAATAATTCTAATGAACATATTTCTCAAAGTAAGATAATAGAAAAGAAGGAAGAAGTAAGTACAGATGAAGCAAATCTTAAAAAAGAAGTTAAAAATAAAATTGAACTAGAAAAAGAAAATGAATCAGTTTCTAAAAATAATATAAATATTTTTGAAGAAGAGAAAATTGAACAATATAAATCATTAATAGTTTGTGAAGGAAAAACAAATGAAGAATTAAAGAATTATAAAGATTTAAAAATAGATTATGGTGATGGAGAAAGTGAAGAACCTTCTTTATTTGGCAATCAGTATAGGACAAAACATATTTATAGAAAAAAAGGGAAGTATACAATTACATTTCAAGTTGGAAATAAAAAAGTGTTAAGAGAAGTTAATATAGAAGAAGTGCCTATAAATTTTGAAGATGATAAATTAAAAAACGCTTTGTATGAAAAATTTAAAACAAATGGAATAAGAAGAAAAATTAATGTTTTTCAAGGAATAATATATCCTTCTCAAGCAAAAATAATAGAAAAATTAGATAGATATAACGGAAAATTAGAAGGTAAAGAAATTGAATCAATAAAAGGCCTAAAATATTTTACAAATCTCAAAAATTTAAGTTTAGTAGATAATAAAATAAATAATATAGATGAATTAAAACATCTTAAAAAATTAGAAAAATTATATTTAATGAATAATGAAATCAGTAATATAAAACCAATAAAAAACTTAAAAAATCTTAAAATTATAGATTTAAGTGATAATCGTATATCAGATTTAGCTCCAGTAAGAGAATTAAAAAGTTTGAGAGAATTAACTATTAAAAATAATCAGAACGAAAAACTAAATAAGATAGATTTTTCTGACTCTAAATTAGAGAATATAGAAAAAATTTATTTAGACAACACCAATATAAAAGAAATAAATTTAGGTAATTTAGAAGTTAAAAATTTAAAATTAGTTAATAGTCCAATAAATGATATTAGTTTTTTAACTAACTTAAAAGAATTAGAATCTCTAGCTTTAAAAAATCTCGATATTAATACATTAGAACCATTATTGGAATTAAATAATTTAAAATCAGTTACAATTGAAATACCTCAACTGGATAGATTTAATAGAGAGACAAAACATTATAAAGTTATAGAAAAATTAAAAGAAAAAGGGGTCATTATTTACTAAAGGGAAGGAGTTAAAAATGGATAAAATCAAAATTCCGAAAGATATAAGAAATTATAAAGAGAAGTTTTTAGTTTTCACTTATAGAGAATGGGGAGCAATAATTGCAACAATTGTTATTCCATATTTTTTAAATAGACAAATGACATTGTGGAGAATTGATGTAGAAATAAGAGAGACTATTAATTGGTCTTTAGTATTTTTATTTGGTGCTGTTGGATTTTGGAAATATGCCGGAATGACATTTGAAAAATTGTTACTTAAAGTCATAAAGTTTTACTTTGGTAAGACAAAACATTCATCAAAAAATAGAGGTGATATATTTGAGTAATAATTCAGCTATTAATAAAATTCCAGTATTAAATAAGATTATTAATAAAAACAAAGTAAAAGGTGATGAAGGAAGACCTTTTAAGAGAGTAGAAGATGATTATACAATTGGTATTTCAAAAGATACTTATATTAGTATATTTGAAATTAAAACAAAAGTAGAATTGGAAAATATTTATCAATATATTAATAATTTTATTGAATTAAAAGATATTAATTTTCAAATATATTTAGATGAGAATAATATTTTATTGATAACTAAATATGAAAGTGATCAAAAAGAGAAAATAAATAATTTAGAGAATCAGAATATTAATTTAGAAAAAGTTAAAATAAAAAATTACTCATTATTATTAAATCAGATATTAAATAATGATGATAATAAATTAAGCACTATAAACAGAAAAACAAAATCATCTAAATCTTGCAGATATAAAATTAATCATATTAATAAAGAAAATACTTTTTTTAGGATATTAGAAATTTCAGAGTTGCCTAATTCTCTTGATCTTTCAAAGATAAAAGAACATTCAGCAATAAGCATAAAATTTACTTTTTTAAATAATGAAAGAAAGAAAAATATTTGTAAATCTGTAAGTGAAAATTTAGAGTCAAAGAAAAATAATAATAAATATGGATACAAAAATATATACCCATATAAATTAAAAGAAAGAATAGAAATAAATAAAAAGCATAAAAATAGAGATAGTGATATTTTAGGTCTTGAAATTAAGTTTTTAATAAAAGCAGATAGCAAAGAGAAATTAGAAAATAAAACTAGGAAGATAAAAGAAATTGCTGCAGCCAGCAAACATAGATATATTATAAAAGTATTAACCCATGAACATAATAAAGAAGCTTTTTGCAGCACCTTACCTATAAATTATAAGGCAACTTATACTCCAGCATTTTACAGTAAAGATTTAATTAATTTCTTTGTTAATATAAAAACTAAAAATGATTTAACAGGAAAAATACCTTTGGCAAATAAAGCTATAAATTCTCTAAAAGGAATCGAAAAAACTGTAAAAGATAGCCTTTGTTCAATTGGTTTTGATTTAGATAAATTAAAGTCTTCTAAAAATATTATTCCAATCAGAAATTTATATGAAAATGGAGTAATGGAATTAAATAATTCTACATTTTCAGCAATAGTTCAATTTAAAAATATAAATTATATTCTCGAAAGAGAAGAGGATAAAGAAGGTATTTTAGAAATATATCAAAATTTCATAAATACTGTAGATGAAGATATATCAATTCAGTTATATATAAAAAATAAGGACATTAACAAGGAAGAATTAAAAAAAGATTTATATCTTAGTGAAAAAGAAGGTTTTAAAAATTATATAAAAGAATATAATATCAATTTGAATAACAAACTAAATGAAGTTGCAGAACAGACTTCTAAAACAGGATATTATTTTGTTATTAATGTTAAAGCTAATTCGATTGGTGAAGCTTCTAAAAAAATAAAACAGACTTATGATAATAGTCTTATTGCTAATTTTACAAGATTAAATAGTAGAGCTAAAAGATTATCTGCATTTGAAACTGAAAAATTAATATATGATTCTATTAATAACCCCTCTGAAACTGATCGTTTTATTGATAGTCTAGATTATCAAAAAGAACTAGAAAATAAACTTTTATCTTCTAGTTATTCCATAAAGCAAGATCATATACAACAGGGGAGAAATTTTCAGCAAGTAATTTATTTAAAGAAATATGCAAATAAATTATCAGATACTTTTTTAAATGACATAATACAACTACCTTTTACTTTTGAGTGTTCAATTCATATTAAAAATTTAAAAGCTAATAAAGCAATAAATAAAGTAAAAAATAAAATTGTATCAATGGAATCTGACAAACTACAGAAAAAAGAAAGAAGTGAATCTGATTATGTTCCTTTTGAATTAGAAAAAAGTTTAGAAGAAGGATATTATATTTTAAATAAACTTCAATATAAAGATCAAAAACTATTTACTTTAAGTTTTTATATTACAATCACCGCTAAAACTAAAGAACAAATCAAAGTTAATAGAGATATTCTAAATACAATTTTTTCAAGGCATATGTGTAATTTCGATATTTTAAAATTCAGGCAGCAAGAAGGATTATTAAGCACTTTACCATTTGGAATGGATAAATTAAAAGAAGATAAAGCATTACTAACTGAAAATGTTAAATATATTCACCCATTTGACACACAAAATATTTACCATCCAGATGGAATATTCTATGGCTTATCCAATTCAAATAAAATATTATCAGTAAATAGAAAAAAATATCAGAACCCATCTGCTTTTTTCTTAGGAGTTCCTGGATCAGGAAAATCATTTATTGCTAAACTGGAAATGATAAGCGTTTTTTTCAGAACTGATGATGATATTATAATCATTGATCCTGAAAGAGAATATGGTGCTTTAGTAGAAGCATTAGGGGGAGAAGTTATAAAGTTAAGTACAAGTACTGATAATTATATAAATCCAATGAAATTAAGTTCAGAGGGATATACTGATAAAAATATATCAACAAAAATTGAGTTCTTAATTACTTTTTTAGAAAAATTAACAGGTGAGCAATTAAGAGCATCTTCAAAATCTATTATTGATAGAGTTTTAAGAAGGATATATAAAAAATTTAAAATGAAAGAGGAAGAACCTGTTTTAAAAGATTTTTATAATGAATTAATGAAACAGGAAGAAGAGATATCACAACAAATTGCATTAGATTTAGAAATATATATTAAAGGGTCATTAAATATATTTGCTCAAAAGTCGAATATAAGTACTGAAAAAAGAATAGTTTGCTATGACATTAAAGATTTAAAAGATCAGCTAAAAACACCTGCTTTAACTGCTATATTAGATTCAATTTGGGATACTTTTTCTAAAAACAGAGCAATAGGTAAATATACCTGGTTATATATTGATGAAATATATTTATTATTTAATAATGAATCATCTTCTGAATGGTTATTTGAAACTTGGAAAAGAATAAGAAAATATTTAGGAGTAATTACAGGAATAACACAAAATATATCTGATTTACTTCAAAGTCATACTTCAAGTACAATGTTATCTAACTCAGAATTTAAATTAATATTAAATCAAGCTGCAGAAGATAGAAAAATATTGGTAGATTTTCTAGGTATAAGTGAAAGTCAAAAAAATGCAATCACTAATGCTCAATCAGGAACAGGTTTATTAATGGCCGAAGAAAATGTAGTACCGTTTTCAAATAGAGTTAATCCTAATGATATACCTGAATTATTTGATTTAATAAATACAAGCTATGGAGGTTAAAAATGAAAAAAACACTTATAATAATAATGTTAATTTTAATAATCTTATCAACTAACGCTGCTGCTTTTAATATGGGAAAGGAAATCACTTTTAATTTGAGAGAAGGATCAAATTTAAAAAAAGCATTTGATAAATTGGAAAATTTGTCGAATAATGAAATTACTTTTTATTATGATTCAGAGGTTAATTTAAATAAAAGATTTAAAATGACAATTCAAGATAAAAGTTATGAGTCAATAATGAACTTAATAATGCAGCTTAATTCTTTAAAAGCAAATAAGATAACTGATAAGATGTACTATATTTACCCTGCTTCAAAGGAATCTGAAATTAAAAAGAATGAATTAATAGTTTATCAACAAACCCCTGAAACAATTGAAGAAATAAAACAATCATTAGTTAAATTATATAGGGGTGATGTTGAATTAGAAACAAATAATAATAACACTTTATTATTTGTGAAAACAGAAAGAAATTATATTGATGGAATAAATAAAGTAGTAGAAAAAATTGTAGAAAATAAAACAAGAATTAGGGTAATGGAAAAAGAATACAAATTAACATATTTAGCTCCTAAAATAGCAATAGAAAAATTAAATGAGTTTTTAAGCGGAAAGACAAAATCTTTAGAAGAAGAAGGAGTAGAAGAAAATCTTAATAATAATGATGATAATAAAATAATTTTAAATTCAGTAGTTAATGAAGCTAAAAATTCAATTATTTTAAAATACGATAAAAAATATCAAGAAAGTATTGAAAATGTAATCAAATTAATAGATTCAAAGGCAGCACAAGTAGAAGTGCAGGTATCTATACTTGAAATTTCAAGAGATAAATTAAAATCTTTAGGAATAGATTATGATTTATCAAATGCAATAACTGATTTAGTAAGAAATGATGAAATAAACTATAAATCAATCCCTGGAACTACTTTTGCTAATGTTGTATCAAGTTATAGTAATGTTTTATCTTCACCTAAAATTAGAATAATTGATAGAGAAGAAGGAAATATTAAAATAGGACAGGAAATACCAATTGTTACCGTTGAAAAAGAAAACGAAGACGCTCAGGTTGTTCCCTCCGTTGAGTATAGACATGTAGGAATTGATCTATTAATTAAGCCTAAAGCACATGTAAAAGCAGGAGAAATAACATTAGATTTAGACCTTTCAGTAGATTCTTTAGGAGAAAAAGAACCTACTCCTTATGGTGACTATTATAAAATTAATATAAAGAATATAAATACAAAAATTAGATTACAAAATGAAAAAACAGTAGTAATTGGAGGATTAATAACAAATAAAGAGAGAGAAAAAAATACTAAAGTTCCTATTCTTTCTGAAATACCAATTTTGGGAAAAATCTTTCAAAAAACTGAAAGATCACCTGAACAATCAGAAATTATTATGCTAATTACTCCAAGATATGTTAATTCTAATCATGAAGAAAGTGAGAGTGTGAAAGAAATAAGAAAAAGATTAAATGCAGAATTTGATTATGATAAAAAACTAAAAGAAGCTAATAAAACTATTATACGATTAATGAAAGAAAGAGAGGACCAAAAGAATGAAAACCAATCTAACTAAATCCGATTATTTTTTTTGGGCATTCATAATATTAATTACTCTATATGTTAGTTTATTAGTTGGAGATATTTATTTATCAATTGATGGCAATAGCTTTACAGCTATTGCTGCCAGTATCTCTGAAAATTTTTATCTTAAAAACCCAATAAATATATATACAGAATATAATAATCTTAAAGAATTATTAATTGCTCAACTAATTACTTTTTCAATATTATTTTCATTGATGTATTTTGAAATTGATAAAAAAAATAAATATTACAAAAAAGAAAAAGGATCAGCTAAATTCGCTAATGATAAAGATAGAAAAGAATATAAATTAAATAAAGAAGAAGAGAATATAATACTTTCCAATTCAGAATTTTTACCACTTGATATGAGATTAATTTATAGAAATACAAATGTTTTAATTAATGGTGGATCCGGAACAGGTAAATCTAGGTATATAGTAAAACCAAATTTAATGCAATGTAATTGTTCATATATTGTAACAGATCCTAAAGGTGAGTTATATAGAGATTGTGCATATATGTTAGAACAAAATAATTATGATGTTAAAATATTGAATTTGAAAAACCCATTTTATTCTGATGGATATAATCCTTTTAATTATATGCAAGGAGGAACTGATATTGAAGTTTTGGCTGAATCGATAATAAAAAATACAATTGGTGAAAAAAGACAAGGAGATCCATTTTGGGAAAGTTCATCTAAAGCTTTATTAACTGCAGCTTTATTTTATGTTAATGATTTAAAAGAGCATAAAAGAAATTTACCTAAGGTCTTTGACATAATAATTAAAGGTAAACAGGAAGATGAAATGGATACTAATGAGTTAGATGATATATTTGCTAAATTAAAAGAAAAAAACCCAAAACATCCCGCATTAAGGTATTATGATATATTTTTACTAGCACCAAAAAAAACAAGGAATTCTATTTTAATATCTTTAGCAACTCAATTATCATTTTTAGGTTCAGAAGAAATGAGAAATATTCTATTAGATGACACAATGGATTTAAAAAATCACAAACAAAAAAGAGCAATATTTGTTATTACTCCTGATAGTCATGGAGCTTATGATACATTGGCAGCTTTATTTTATACTCAAATGTTTCAAGTTCTTTATGAGGTAGCAGACAAACAAAAGGATGGAGAGTTAGAAATACATCATGAATTAATTTTAGATGAATTTGCTAATATAGGTAAAATACCAAACTTTGTTAAACTTGTTTCTACAATGAGAAGTAGAAAAATTTCAGTTATGCCTATTATACAAAACTTATTTCAATTAAAAAATTTATATGAAGATAATATGAATACAATTATTGCTAACTGTGATAGTCAAGTCTATTTGGGTGGATCAGACCAAAATAATGCTAAAAAAATATCAGAAAAGTTAGGTAAAACAACAATAAAAATTAAAGATTCAAGCAGCAGCAAAGGAAGAAATAGAAGCGTTACTAAATCAAGAAAAACTTCTGAAAGAATGTTAATGACAACTGATGAGGTATTAAGGTTAGATGATAAAAAGGAACTTATTTTTATTAGAGGTTATAAACCTTTTTTATCTGATAAATTCGACATAACAAGACATAAAAATTACAAATTAATTAATAATAAAAATAATTATACTTCATATGAAGAAGTTTATGAAAAAAACAGGAACAAAAAAGAATATGATAAAAAAGTAAAAAAAGAAGAAAATAATCCAGAAAATATTTTAGAAAATGGAACCGATTTATTGGGGAAAGATAAGAAAATAAATGAGGTGGAATAGATATTGGGGAAAGTAATAGCTGGTTTATTTATTGGATTGCTTCTTATTGGAGTTATTATTATTATTCCTGTTATTTCAGTTTCTGTAATACTTTCTCCAAGTTCAGCAATTGATACTTCTTCATTTAATACAAATGTTGTTACGTCAGAAGATATTATAGAAGAAGAACTTGATAGAAAGATCAAAGAAATAATGGAAGAAAATTTAAAATATAATCAAACAACAGGGAAATTTGTAAAAGAAAGTCAGGATAAAGTGATAGATAAAAGTAACAATTTAATTGCTGATTATAATGAAAATGAGTTTTATAGAAATAAAATAAAAAGAATTTTAAAAAGAATAGATGATAAAATAGATGATATATTAAGTGATTGGTGGGAAGCGTTTTTACATCCTGATAGATGGGCTGCTAAACTGGCAAAATGGAGAATTTACAAAGAAGTATATAAAAATAAAGAAGATTCAAGAGAAGATAAAATAAAAGAAATAAGAAAGAAAATACCTCTTTTAATGGTTAATGGTAAATCGTATTCAAGTAATTTTACAGATAGCAGTCAGATTTATAAAAGAAACCTTGTAGGACAAGAAAATCTACCGAAATTAAAAGATGATTTGGACAATAGAATAGATAGAAAGTTAATAAATATTTTAGTTACATATTGTAGGCCAGATGGAATCATTGAAGATAAAGAAGTAGAAGTTAAAGAACATAGTTATAATATTAATTCTGCAGATTTAGTAAGAGAAATTATAAGAGAATATATAGGAGTTAACTCTTTTTTAAAATATGATTTTAATCGGATAGAGGATAGAGAAAAAATTGCTTATAACAAAAGAGATGTAGAGGTTTTTATTAATGTTTATGGAAATCTTGAAACTATAGTATTAGCTGGTGAGGAAAATGGTGGGGTTGATGTAACTGAAACTTATACAATAGAAAAAATACCCTACTATAGAAAAATAGAAAGATTTAATATATTTATAAGAGATAATGATGCTGTATTAGAAAAATTATTAAATAAAGAAGACGGTATTTTAGAAAAGGTTATTAAAGAAAAAGATTTAACTATTGAGGAAGCAAGAAAAGAAGTGGAATTAAGAATGAAAGAAGTTCCAATTATTAATAGTGGATCAAATAAATATACAAATTATTCACATTTTGAAAATTTAAGAGATACAGAATTACCAAATAGAAAGCATAAAAATAGAAAAAAATTGCTCACTAAGTTAGCAAAAATTAGAGAAAGAGAATTAATATATTTTCCAAAGAAAAGTGAATTGGATTATAAAAGAGATTTAGAATTAGATATTCCAAAAGAATTCAAAGAAATTCCTTTAAAAATACCAATGGAATTAAATTTAGCATTTTCAACATATTTCAAAATATCTAACGAAGAAGAATATATTTTAAATCGAAGTAATGATTTAAGAGAAAAACATATTTATGACACTGATAAACCAATGATTGAAATAAATGAATACGGTTGGTTTGATTCAGGAAAATATAGTAAAGCTGGAATTGGTTATAATGGTTTTATAGAATTACTAACTGATAATAAATATAAAAACCTAGAAGAACTTTTTAGATCCTCAACTTATTTAAGAGAAAGAGAATTAGAACAGGGTGATCTAGCTTTTTATTCAAATGCTGAAACAACAACAAATAATTTACTAGGTATTTACTTAGGATATGAAGATTTAAATTTTGTCGAAGGATTATTTAAAAACGCAAATAAACATTTTATTTATTATCCTATATTTTTAAAAAATTATCCTGATGATGAATTTCAAGATACAATTCATGCTAAAGAGATTAAATTAGAGAAAAAAGATGTTGATAGCAGCAGAGAATTATATATGTATATGAGATATTATCCAAGTAAGAGAGGGGATTAAATAGATGAAAAAAAAGTTAATTATTATATCAATAATTATAGTTTTAGTTTTTATAGGAAAAAGTTTTTTTGAAGAAAAAGCACAGGTAAAACCACCAACTTTTAATTATGAAGAAAGCAAATTAGATAAAGAAGTAAATATTAAAATGAAGAGCAAAACAGAAGGTGCAAAAATATATTATACAACTAATCCAAATGAAGAACTTAATGTATTATGTGATACCTTTGAGGAAGGTGATTTAATACCTTTAGAATACGATCAGCAAATAATAATAAGAGCTTTCGCAATAAAAAAAGGTATGGAAGATTCAAAAAGAGTAAAGAAAGAGTATATAATAAAAAGAAAAACTAAAGAGCCTGAAATAAGAATAACAAGATTAAACGGTAAATACACAGTAACATTTGGAAGAGATTATAGTTCTGATGTTTATTATACTTTAAATGGTGATAGGCCGACGAGAGATAGTAATTTATATCAGGAGAGAATAAAACTTGATGGGAGTTCAGTTGTTAAAGCATTAGCTGTAAAGGATGGATATTGGGATTCTGACATAGTTATTCAAGATGTATCAATGAAATTGGAAAAACCTGAAATAAGAATAAGCACTTTACCAAATAAAAATAAACAGGTAGAAATAAATTCTTTAAATAAAAATGATGAAATTTATTATACTCTCAATGGTAAGGAACCAACACGAGATAACAACTTATATGAGGAAAAATTTATAATTAATAAAAGTTCAGAAATAAAAGCTATAACTGTTAAAGAAGGATATGTAAATTCAGATATAACTACAGAGGAAATAAAGGTAAAATTAATAAAACCAACTATTATTGTTAAGGATTTTGGAAACAATAAAAAAGCAGAAATAGTTTCACCAAATGAAAACGATAAAATTCATTATACATTAAATGGAGAATTCCCTACTGAGAGGAGTAATATTTATGACGGGGAAATTATATTAAGAAATACAAGTATTGTTCAAGCTAAATCCATAAAAGAAAATTATATTGATTCCGAGATAGCTGAAAGTAGAGTTACTGTTACAAGGCAGAATAATGTAAATATAAGTTCAGAACCAAAAATAGAAAATATTAATATAGATATAAGCAAAACAAATAATATTAAAGGAATTAAGGTTATTGAAGTAGAAAATAATAATAATATTGTATTAGCTGCAGCTGGTGAAAACTATTCTTATAATAAGGGAATAAATTTATCAAAAATATCTAAATCAGGGAAAGTAATCTGGAATAAAAATCTTGATATAGATAAAAAATTAAAGGCCAATTCAATAATATATGATGGTAAAAAATATATATTATTAGCTTCAAATGATTCGGATATTCATATTATAACAATAAATAAAAATGGTGAGATTTTAAAACAAAATAAAGTATTAGAAAATCATTTAGGAGTTGATATTATAGCTTATAACAATTATTATTATATCGGAAGTATATACAACTATAATTCAGATGATCCTGATATATCAATTTCTAAAATAACACCTGATTTAAAATATATAGATTGGCAAAAAAAATTAAATTATAAATCAAAAACAAGCATTGAAAATCTTTACGATATAGAAATGGATCAAAACAACGATTTATTAATAGTTGGAGATACAAATCAGAATGGAAGAGAAGATATATATTTTTCAAAAATTAATTTAAATGGAGAAGTTTTAAATGAAAAAATATTTGAGGGTAACAAAATAGATTCAGGCTATTTTATTAAATCTACAATAGATAATAAATATATAATTGCAGGAGAAAGTAATAGTAAATATAAAGAAAGCAGTCAGACACAGAATAAAAATAATATATTACTATTAAAATTAAATGAACAAGCTGAAATTGAAATAAGAAAAATCATAGGAGGGAATAATGATGATTATCCAGTTAGTTTAAGTATGAAAAACAATAATATGGTATTAGCTGCAAATGAATCAGATGATCAAGAGATAAACAGTAAAATTTATTGGCTTGATAATAATCTAAATATAATCAGAAGTGAAGAATTAAAAAACAGCAGTTATTATGTAAATAATATGATATTTTTAGATGATATGGTTAATTTATTAACAATATCATGGAATGGAAATAAATATAGTACAAGATTGATTAATATAATAAATGAAGGAGTATAAAGCAAATGAGATCTTTGGCAGGGAAGAATCCAGGAATTTTACTAAACAATATAATAGAAAATGATGAAATGATTGATAAAATCAAAAATGAGTTAGGTTATACAGTTAGACAGACAGTATTAACCCAGCTTAAAGATTTTAAAAAAATGAAAGGTATTTTAAAGACTTATATTATGTATTGTAATGTTTTAAATTATGCAGTTAGTTTTAGACTTGTGAAAGGTAATGAAGAATATGAGAAAAAAAAATTAGAAGTAATTTTAGAAAAAATAAGGAAAAATTATAATATGACAAAAAAATTATTTGCTAAAGAACAACTTGATTTAACTGATTATAATTATACATATATAACTTTTGAGAGAAAAAGTTGTCAGTTTTCAAAGATCAAAGATATATTTGAAAAAAAACTCGAATATGATTTATATTATATTTTAAAATATAAGGAATAGTTTAATTATATGGAGTTACTTCTAAAACTAACAGGACCATTTATAAAAAGTATTAAGAAGTTAATTTTGCTCCAAAGATATTTAATACAAACTTGTTTAATTTTCTTAGTTTGTTTTTAACACTATTCCAGTATAAAACTTTTAATTGCTTGGCTATTAAAGTTTTTACTGGCTAATCTTTCGATTATCTGTTTTCATTAGAGCCTAAACCTTGCAACTGAAAGAATTTAAGAAAGTATGCGATATAATAAGGTTTTTAGACACTTTTAAATTAAAAAGTATGATGATTTACCCAGTTAGATAAAACTTTTGGCGATATGGAGCGGTTGGATATGTCAATTTCAGAAAAAGAATATCAAAAAAGAATGAAATTGTATAATAAAGGTCTTAATGATCGGAAAATAGATGAAAAAGTTGAAGTGTCAAGAAGTGTTATGAATAGTTGGAGAAAAAGAAATAATTTAACTTCAAATTATAAAAACTAGAAAGGGTGATTTTATTAAATCATTAGTATTAGCTGAAAAACCTTCTGTCGCCAGAGATTATGCAAAAGTTTTAAATTGTAAGAATAAAAAAGATGGATATATAGAAGGAAAGAACTATGTAATTAGTTGGACTTTCGGTCATTTATTTACTTTAAAAGAGCCAGAGGACTACAATGAAGACTATAAAAAGTGGAAGTATGAAGATTTGCCTTTAATTCCTGAAAAATTTCAGATTAAATTAATACCTTCTGCTAGAAAACAATTTAAGGTGATTAAAAATCTAGTGGATAGAGAAGATATAAATATAATAATAAATGGTGGTGATGCCGGTCGAGAAGGTGAATTAATACAGAGATATGTAATATCAGCCACAGGAACTAAAAAGCCGGTTAAAAGATTATGGATTTCTTCTTTTACAGATGAAGAAATAGAAAAAGGATTCAATAATCTTAAACCTGCTGAAAAATATGACAATCTTTTTTATTCAGCCAATCTAAGAAATAAATTAGACTGGTTAATAGGAATTAACTATTCTAGAGCCTATACCTTGAGGAACAAAGGTAATAAAGCAGTTATAATAGGTAGAGTGCAGACAGCTATACTTTCTCTAATAACTCAAAGAGAACAGGAAAATGAAGAATTTAATCCAGTACCATATAAAAAAATTGAAGTAGAATTTGAAAATTATAAAGGTAAATATATTAATGATGATAATTACAGAATCTTCGATTTTGATTTAGTTAAAAAAATTGTCGAAGATTGCAAAAATAATAAAGGTCAAATAAAATCTATTAAAAAGCAAGTTAAAAATAAATATGCACCAAAATTATTTAATCTAACAGGACTGCAAAAAGTAATGAGTAAAAAACATAATTTTTCAGCCCAACGGACACTTGATGTTGCTCAAACACTTTACGAGAATAAGAAAATTTTAAGTTATCCAAGAACAAGCAGCCGCTATTTAGGAGAAACTCATAAGAAAGAAATCCCCACAATAATTAATGCAATTAAATTCGGTCAGTTTGAGAAAATGATTGATAAAATTAAAGAGATTAACTACAGCAAGAGATTTATTAATGATAGCAAAGTAACAGATCATCACGCTTTGATACCAACCAAAAATAGTAAAATTGCTGAAATTTATAATAAATTGTCGAAATATGAAAAATTATTGTATGATGAAGTTTTAAAAAGATTTATTGCTCAATTCCTAGAACCTTATAAATATGAAACCACAATAATTAATACAGCAGTTGATAATAAATATATATTTGAAACCAAAGGGAAAATAGTTTTAAATGAAGGTTGGAAAGAGGTTTATCCGGATAAAAATACAGATGATAGTAAGTTACCTAAAGATCTTCAAAAAGGAACTGTTAAGGCTATAACTAATATAGATACTATAGACAAGCAGACTTCTCCTCCTTCTTTATATTCAGAAGATACTCTTTTATCACAGTTAGAAAAGTTAAGTATAGGAACAGACGCTACAAGAGCCGGTATATTAGAGAAGTTATTTAATAGAAAATATATAACTAGAAAAGTCAAAAAAATTATTTCCAGTAAAATTGGTAAAGAAGTAATTGAAGTAATTGAAACTGATAAAATTAAAGATCCGAAATTGACAGGAAGGCTTGAAAAAAAATTAGAATCAGTTAAAAAAGGTAAAACACAGGCACGAAAAGTATTAAATGATGAAATTGATTATTTAAAATCTGAAATAGAAAAGTTACGAAATAAAGATTTTAATATTACTAAAGATAAGAATGTGGTTTGTGATTGTCCTCAATGTGAAACAGGTAAAATAATTAAACAAAAAGGCTTTTATGGTTGCAGTAATTGGAATAATGAAGATAATAAGTGTAGTTTTACAATCAATAGAATTGCAGGGAAAATGCTAACAAAAAATCAAGTTAAAAATCTTTGTGGAAATAAATCCACTAAAACATTAAGAGGATTCAAAAGCAAAAACAATAAAAAATTCAGGGCTAAATTAATATTAAAAGAAGGTAAAATATCATTTGAATTTCCCAATAAGAAAAAAGAAGAAACCGGGATCAGCTGTCCTATTTGTGGAGATGGAAAAATGATTGATAGAAATAAATTTTACGGCTGCAGCAATTATCCAAATTGCAAATTCTCAATATCTAAAACAATTGCCAATAAGAAGATTAAGAAAACAGAAATATTAAAACTATGCGAAGAAGGAAAAACTAATAAACTACAAGGTTTTAAAAGTAAAAAAGGAAAATCTTTTAGTGCCAGTATAATAATAAATGATAAGGGAAAAACTGAATTTAAATTTTAACGGGGTAATTAATACCTGGTTTTATAAATAAAGACCAATTAGAAAACTATAAATTATATTTGAAAAGAGACAATACTGCAATCCAAATCAGATACGATAGAGATATAGTTTATTATCAAAAATAAAATTAATATATGATATAACAGTGATTATAGTATTTCATATATTTAAAAGTATGTAGATATATCTATCAAAGAAAAACTTTTTACGATATGAGCCTGTCGAAAATTGTAATATTCTCTGTAAATTAAAAATATTTTATTTTCTTTGGAATAAGTGCTTGATTTATCAATGTTAAAGTAGTATTATTATAAGCAAGTTATAATTTCAAAAACAAAGTTTAGAAAATATAAATAAAAAATTACATATAAAAAGCAAAAAACCCCTAAGTGAAAAATCACTTAAAGGCTTTTGCTTAATAATTTATAATAGCTTTTTACCAGAAAGCTATTATGAAAACTGTTAACTCCAAGAAGTCAACAGTTATTATTTATTTATCTTAATTATATCAAATGAATAAATAATATACAAGAAAATTTTAAATTTTTTTGAGAGGGAGTTATCCAGTTATCTGGTTAGCTCCCTCTTTTTCGTTATTTAAACTATAAAAATAAAAAAGAGGAACTCTAGTTAATGCTAAACTAAAGCCCCGACAACAGTTTTAGTCTAGCATTAATGAAATAAATTGTCAAGAGAAAAATGATAATTTATGAGTTCTCCAAATAAAAAGAAAGGAGAACATTTTTAATGAATAACTTAAATAGAGAAAAAAGAGAAGAAAAAATAAAAAATTACATAGAAAAGTTATATCCAACTAAACTGAATACAGAAGATGAAATAGATCTTGAAGGATTCAGTATGTTTTTTGGTAATCTTGCAGGAAATAATCCTATGCTTTCTGATGTTGCTACAGATTGTGAAACTCATGAATTTCATACTTTAGAGGATATTAAAAATCAAACTAAGACTTCAAAAAAAGTCATTCATTTAGCAGATGGAATGGATCAATATTATACCCCAAATCTTTTTGCAGGAACAAAAGATAAAATACATAGGAATGAAAAGTCTGTTATGTGGCTTAATGCTCTATATGTAGATATTGACGGCATTAATGATGTTTATGACTATAGAGAAGGTCTATTTAAGCTATATAAAGCCTGTCAGAAAGCAGAAATACCTTTGCCCGATATAGTGCTGAAGACCTCTGTGAATCCAACAGTTCATCTTCAAGCATTGTGGTTAATTGATCCAATTTACATAAAAGATAAATTTAATTCTAAAAAGAATGAAAAAAATAAGGAATGGTGGATAAGTGCTAATTCTTCTTTGTCTTATGTATTAGAACAAGCTGATAGTGATTTAAACATTGATTCAGCAGTAACAACAGATATTGCAAGATATATGAGATTGCCATATACTTTTAACCAAAAGACAGGTGAAATGACAGAGATTATAGCTGATAGAGTAACAGGAAAAAGACACTTATTAGAGGATAATTGGGTAAAAAATATTATCAATAAATATTTCACCAGAGATTACAGTTATGATTATAAACATAAATATCTTGATGTTGATGATATTGAAATTTTAGACCACCCACAGTATAAAGCTATATTACAGGGTGTGCCAAAAGATTATCGTAATTGTGCCCATTATGCGATAGTGAAAGCGTGTGAAGTTACTGGATATACTAAAAAAGAAACTTTTGAAAAATTAATGGAATTTAATAAAAAATGTAAACCAAGAGAAAAAGAAAGCCAGATAAGATCGGTTATGTGTGCTTATGGCAATGGAAAGGGTATTAAAATAGGTAAAGTAGCAGAAATAGCCACTATAAGCTTTGGAGAAGGTGAATTTAAGCCTGATCCTGCATTATTAAGACTTTATAATCTTATGCAGGGAACATTAAAAAGAAAAACTAAAGTATATAATAATAATGAAGGGCTTGTAGAGAAGGTTATTCCTCTTTTAAGAGGATTAATTAAAACAGGGCATAAATATCTACCTAACATTAAAGAACTTGCAGAAATGTTTTCTGTTAAGTATGACAGCCTAAAAAAACATTTTCAAGAAATTAAATCTAAATTACAAAGATATAATTTTTATATCAATTATAATTATAGCAAGAAAAAATATGAAATTTTAACTTATGGTGAATTAATTAAATTTGCTTTTGAAAGAAAAAAACCAAGAGATAACTATATCAATTTAGACCAAAAAGTTATCCACAGGGGTGAGTGCCAAATAGACTATATAGTATTAGTGGGTCCGGGTCCTTTTTATTTCTCTGCAGGTTAGTTAGTTTTCCTCTTGTTTAATCTAGTGGATAATATTATCGTAGCTAATTATGTAGAATAAAGCAGTAGGAAAGATATAGGTGACTGAAACTTTTTTATTATTTTAAAAGAGAATGTAATTAACCATAGGTATGGTGATAAATTATATAAAACTACTGAAGATATGAAGCAATTGAAAAAAATTTAGAATTGGCTGATTTTAATCATCTTAAAATATATTCTATACTGGCTGATCAGAATGGTAGATTTTTTTATTAACTTTAAAAGTTTGTAGTATTATAACTCAGCAGACATAATTAAAAATAGAATAAAATGCCATGCCTTTTATATTTTTTTGCAGCTGATATATATAGACCCGACCCCCTTAAGGGTTAATATTCCCATTATTAATCTCAAAAATTGAACAAAATTTCTAGCGGGACCACGTCTTAATTATGAAATTCAAATCGACGTTCGACGCCCCACCCCCTAGAGCATAATTAAATATATAAAGACACTGAGCTGTCTGGATAGTCTCTTAACTGAGGCTGTCCCGGCAGCTCTTTTTTTATGCCTAAATTTAAGGAGGTGAGAGTAGATAAGGGAGTTGGGCTTAGTCCAAAATGATGAAAGGGAGGTGAATCAGATGGCTTCTAAGACACTTGTTATCCTACTGCTTGGTGCTTTAGCCTGGCAGAGTTTGTTCAGTGGTAATATTCTGCTGGCTTTGTTCTTTATTCTCTTTGATCTTTATTTAATGTCTGAGTAACTGCTGTTTAATTTGAAAGTAAAAATAAAACTAAAATACGGAGGTAATAATTATGTTTAAAAATGAAAATAATGTTGAGACTGTTCTAAGACTGAGAGAAATGCTGGTTAGAGCAATGATGGCGGAGAATGATGTAATGCAGGAGTTGGTCTTAAGTAAGCTGGAAGAGCTTGGACTTAAGAGAAAAGATGAGCTCAAATATGCTGAGAAAATTATTGATTCTAACAGTGGTGACAATACCATTAAGAAGCTTGCTCAGACAGCTGAGAATGGTGTTAAAAAGGCAGCTGGACTGGCTTCTACTGGAACTAGGAATGTTGCTAAAGTTACCGGTGCGGCAGCTTCAAAGGTCGATAGAGCTGCCCTGAAGGCGATTGAGAAGTCGGTTATCGCTGCCAATTCTACCAGGCTTAAATCAGAGAGTGTTTTCTCAGGATTGAAGGATGCCTTCATGGAAGGCTGGAATAATGCTTAGAATTAAACTCAGGGGACTGTCAGTGAGAGCTGGTGGTCTCTTTTTTTATTTGGAGGTGAAAATTATGCCGGTTAATGGTGTACCGAGTGATGATTGGAGAATAAAAAGAGCTTTAGGACCTTATGCTGAGCCAATGGATGAGGATGAGCTGGAAAGAGCAACAAGACTGCTGCAGAAAAATAAGAAAAGAGATTCAACCTTAAGCAGTGATGATCAGGAATTTAAGATGCCCTTTTAAATGAATACTAAAAACATAAAGGAGATGAGAGTAATGGTAAATATTCAGAAGTTTAGTCTAAGAATTGTTAAGGAGTCAGGTGGAAGGTATGACATTGATAAGTACGTAAGGAACCCATTTCAGGCAAGAGATCTCTTTGTGGAAGTGGTTGAACTGGACCGGAGAGCAGAAGAAGTTTTTGCTATCGCTACCCTTGATGTTAAGAACAAGGTAACAGGGGTATTTGAGGTTTCCACTGGTACATTGACCTCAAGTCTTGTTACTCCAAGAGAGGTCTTTAAACGGGCAATACTGCAGAATGCAGCGGGTATAGTTTTAGCTCATAATCATCCTTCTGGTGTGGCGGATGCAAGCAGTGATGATGTATCTGTCACTAAGAAACTGCAGAAGGCCGGTAAGATAATGGGGATCAATGTAGTGGACCACATAATCATCGGCAGCAGATATAACTTTATCAGTATGCAGGAAGAGAATCTGATGAAAGACTGAATCAACAAAAGTTAATAATAGTTAATTAACCTGGCCGGCGCCGGGCTTTTTTTATGTCTAAAAAGCAGAGAAAGGAGGTGGTAAAGATGTATGTAAAACAATGTCCTGAGTGTAGGAAGAAGTCCTACAGCTCCAGTAAAAAGGGTGAATGGAACTGTCCTTACTGTGACCATGATCTAAGTGAAGAAGAGGCTCAAAGTCCAAAAGAAGACTAAATTAAAATTGGAGGCCTGGATTAAATCTGGGTCTCCCTAAAAATATGAGGAGGAATAAATAATGAGTGCAAATAGTAAAGTTGTTGATATTAATAAGAACAGAGAAGAATTAATCACTTTCACTGAAGAAGAAATTGAAACTATCAAGAGGACCGTAGCAAGTGAGGCCAATACTGATGAGCTGAAGATGTTTCTGCATGTAGCCAAAAGTTATGGCCTGGATCCCTTCAATAAGGAAATTTTCTTCTGGAAGGTTAAAGGGAAGCCAACCATCATGACTTCTCGTGATGGTTATTTAAAGATAGCTGACAGACATCCTCAGTATGATGGGCTGGTATCAGATGTGGTTCGTAAAAATGACAGCTTCAAAAGAAAATCTGATGGTATAGAGCATGAATACGGAACAGAAAGGGGTGATATTGTTGGTGCTTATGCTCTGGTCTACAGGAAAGACAGGAGTTATCCAGTTTATGTCTTTGCTCCCTTTGAAGAATATAGATCAGACACTAAGGTCTGGTATAAGTATCCCTCAGCTATGATTTTAAAGGTTGCTGAGAGCATGGCCTTAAAGCGTTCTTTTTCTGTGTCAGGGCTGGTATCTAGAGAAGAAATGGATGTGCAGCAGTTAGAGGAAGACAAAGAATCTCCAACTAAGAAGTTTAAAAAGCAGAAGGAGAAGAAAGACTACATTGATGTAAAGGAAAGTTCTGCAGCTGAATTATTATCTCAGCGAGAAAAGGAAATCAAAAGCATTGTTGGTAAGTCGCCCAAACTGAAAAATGACTTACTCAATTATCTTGAGCATGCTAAAAAGGAAAATGGGATTGCTGAAAATGAGAAAATGTCGATCAATAAGTTGGATGATAAGCAGTTTGATCAGCTAAAGAGTATTCTGCAGACATTTAAGAGATTGGCCTAGAAACTAAAAAGAAAGGGTGAACTAAATGGATAAATTTAAGTTTGATGTTAACTGGATGGAAAGACATGGAGGCAGCTTAGTGGTAGAAGCTGACAGCAGAGAAGAAGCATTGGCCTTACTAAAAGCTGATGAAAACAGGCTTTTGGAACTGATGATAGATAAATATGCCAGTGAAACCTTTGATTATCTTGGAGAGATTACAGTTGTTGAAACTGAAGTTGAGAAAGATGAGGATGTTACTGATCTTGTTATTGAAAACGGAACTATAGTCAATGATTAATCATCTAAAAAGCTCGGGGTTATTTCTAAATCAGCTCTGAGCTTATTTTTTTATCTCTAAAAAAAGAAAGGAGAGAAATGAATGAGAACATTTACGATTTCAATACTGTTTATTTCACTATTATTGGTGGGGTTTTGGAATGTCAGCAGACCGGTTGTGGATAACTGTATTGAAGAGTTTGAGTGGAACAGGACCTACCAGGTGAGAAGGGGTGACACACTCTGGGAGCTGGCAGAAGAAATAAATTCAGCTAAAGAGGACCCTAGAATTATAATAGCAGCTATCAAAAAGGTGAATGATATAGGAAGTTCACTCAAGATTAATCAGAAACTAATAATACCGGGTAATTAGCCCTCATGCAGCTGAAATCTGTCTGGTGGCTTTTTCTATTTTAAGAAGCTAAAAAAAGAAAGGGGAATAAAAATGTCTAAAAAGAAAACAGCTCAACTATTGGAAAGCTTAAATGAAAGAATCGATAAGGTGCAGAGTTCCAGTGAATTTAAGAAGGTGCTCAGATTCTTTTCTAAATTCCACAACTATTCCTATCAAAACAGTATGCTGATTTTAATGCAGAAGCCTGAAGCCAGTTTTGTAGCCGGATACAGGCAGTGGCAGAAAAAATTTAATCGCCATGTCAAAAAGGGTGAGAAGGGAATAGCCATCTTAGCTCCCTTTACCTATAAAAAAGAGATTAAGAAGTCTAATCTTAATTCTGATACTGATGATCAAGAAACGGAAGAAGTAAAGAGGACCTATTTTAATACAGTTTATGTCTTTGATATTTCTCAGACTGAAGGTGAGCCTGTACCTCAGCTTGATATGGAGCTTGAAAATACCAATCAAGAACTGATAAACCTGCTTTTAGATTATGCTACAAGTCAGGAGATTGAGGTAGGTTTCAAATCGCTTTCAGGCGGTACAGACGGTTATTCTAGAGGGGGTGAGATTGTAATTGATGAGAATGCCAATGAAACAGAGCAGGCCTCTATACTGGTGCATGAGTTAGCTCACGAGCATCTACATTTTAATAGTGAAAGCAATTCCTTAAGCCTGAGTAAAGAAATTATTGAAATGGAAGCTGAGGCAGTTGCTTTTGTTGTGATGGATTACTTTAATATAGAGAGCAAATCAGATAAATACCTGGCCTTATATAAGGAAAGCTATGATCTGATGGAGAGTTTTAAGAGGATTAATGATGTCAGCAGCAGGATTTTAAATTATCTACTGGCTGCTGAAGAGAATGAAGAGTCTAAAGAAGAGATTAATAATAAATAAATTAATGAAAGGGGTAATAATTATGTTGAATGCTGAAAGGAAAGAAATTAAAAATGAAGATAAGGGTTTTGTAGTTGATGATGATAACAAAGCTACCTGGTGCCTAAGGAAAATAAAACACTTTAAAAGTAAGCAGGAGAAGAATAAGGAGCTGGCTGAAGAACAGATCAGAGAGATTGAAAAGGAAATAAAGGAAGTTGAAGAATGGCTGGAAGCTGAAAATTCAAAGCTCGAGAACAGTATTGAGTTTATGAAAAGCAAGCTTCATTTATATGCTCAGCAGCTAAGAGAGAAAAATCCTGATCTTAAAACCCATAAACTACCTTTCGGCCAGCTGCAGTTTAGGTCCCAGAGGCCAAAGTGGAAGTATGATAATGATAGGCTCTTAGATTTTGCTGAGAAAAAGTATCAGGAGCTGATTAAGGTTAAAAAGAGTGTTGATAAGAGAGAGCTTAAATCTAAGGCAAAAATTGTTGGTGGTCGAGTAATCATTGAAAAGACCGGTGAGCTTGTTGAAGGTGTAGAGGTTGTAGAAAGAGGAGAAAAGTTTAAAGTTAAGACTAATGATTGATCTTAGAAAACAGGAAACTAATAATTAGCCTGGCCTTAACCGGCTGGGCTTTTTCCTAATAAAAAAAGAAGATTCAATTTGAATAGCTTAAAATTAAATTCTTTTAGCTGCTCAGGGTGTTTGTTTTCTATATTAAATCTAAAAATTTGTAGTATTTTAAGTCAGCAGATATAATTAAATGGAGAATAAGTTGAATGAAATTTGTTGTTATACATTAAAAGTAAATTATATTGGAATAATTTTAGAAAGGAGATTTTAAAATGATCAGAATTGATAGAGTGCCGATAGATAAGATAAAGAAGAATCCAGCTCTTTATCCAGAGGGATTTGATAGGGGAGGCTGGGAAAGATTAGCCAGGTCCATTTCTCAGGTCAGTATTTTAGAAATGGTTATCCTGTTAGAAATGGTTGATGGATATCTTCAGTTAAGCGGAGAAAAAAGAATTAAGGCGAACAGGAAAACAGGAAAAACTGTAATACCGGCTATCGTTGTGGATGATGCTGAATTGACACCAGATAAAATAGAGATTATTAAAAACCTACAGCCTGATGATATAGATCCGCTGGAACGAGCAATAATTTTAAACAGCTACATTGAAGAGGAAGGTTTAACTAAGAGAGATGCCAGCAAAAAGCTGGGAATTGCAAGAACAACAATTACACTCTGGTTAATTATTTTGGAATATGAGGATAAGTATCAGCAGGCCATTATAGATAACTTTAATAATAAAAACGGAGCTAAATTAACATTATCTCACCTGGATCTAGCTAAAAGCTTAGATTCAACTGTTGATCATAAGACAGCTACTAAATTTTTGGATGCAATTATGAAATATAATTTAACAAGAAAAGAAAGCATTGATATGAAGAAATTGATTCAGAAATATCCTAAGCTGAATATAGAAGAAGTTTCTGAAATGATAATCAATAGAAAGCTCTTAGAAGATGATCTGGCTAAAAGTGGAGATCTGGGAGAAGAGTTTAAGGAAATAATGGAGAGTTTTGACACTATTAATGAAAAAATCGAAGTTATTAGAGAAGCTCAGACTAGGGTTAATGAAGAGAAGGGACAGAAATTATTGAAAGAGATATTATTTACTGAACAAAAGCTGCAGCAGATTTCAGTTGAAACATTTGGAAAGACTTTAAAAGAGACTAAAGAAGAGTTGTTATAACTGAATATTCTTAGATTAATGACTAGTTTTGTCGAAAGCTAAAAAACATTTGCGATTACAGTAATGATGTATTATAATCAAAGTTGTTAACTAATTGAACATAGAAGTTTTTGCTTAAGTTTATAGACAGAGGATAAGTTTTGGGGAAATAGCATAATTACATATTATTCCAATGACAACCGATGTCTTGAATGTTTTAATAAAGGGGTTTCAAATGAATGTAGTTGAACCAATCAGAGATATTGAAAAGATAGAAGAAATTAAAGATGTTTTATTAGAGAAAAGTCAAAGGAACTACATGATATTTCTAGTAGGTATTAATACCGGTTTGAGAATTGGAGATCTTTTAAAACTTAAAGTAGAAGATGTAAGAAATAGGAAACATATTTATATTAAAAAGCAAAAAACATCAAAGGTTAAACGGTTTTTAATAAATATAGCCCTCCGCAAAGAACTTGATAAATATATGAAAGATATGACTAAAGATGAACACTTATTTCAGAGCAGAATTGGTACTAACAAGCCTTTATCAAGGTTTCAAGCTTATCGGATAATGAGTTCAGTTGGTAAATATGTTGGTTTAGAGAGGATAGCTTGTAATTCAACAAGGAAAACTTTTGGTTATCATCATTATAAGAAATATAAAGATATCGCCCTGTTGCAGAAACTTTATAATCATTCCAAACCACCTATAACCTTAGATTATATTGGTATCACCCAAGATATGATTGATGATTCTATAGAAAAATTTTCTTTATAAATTGTTTATTTTAGCACAAAAATAGAAGGAGCAAGTTTATGGATGAAAAAATTACAGATGTTCTAACAATACTTGATAGAGAAGATAGCCCATCTCAAAGAGAAATAGCTAAACAGACAGGCTTTTCAGTTGGTTTAGTCAATACTCTGATTAAAAAATGTGCTAAAAAAGGATTAGTAAAGATTGAGAGATTGAATTCTAGGAATATAAAGTATATATTGACTCCTGAAGGAATTAAAGAAAAGACGCAAAAGACTATTGATTACATAAAGAAATCATATCAAGCGATTCAACAGTTACAGAATAGAGTAAAGGAATTAGCTTTAAAACATGATGCTGAAGGTAAGCAAATATATATTTATAAAGAAAATGATGAAATTTTTGACTTAGTGATTGATACTTTGAATGGATTAGATATTAGATACAAAATAATAGATAATAAAAATAAATTAAGAAATATTGATTCGTTAGATGGAAATAAAATAATTTATCATTGGACAAATGGATTTAGGGTTAAAGATGTTGAATGTATTAATATATTTATTTTCCCAAATTAAATGTAAATTATTTACTCTAATTTTGAAAGTTATTATATTTTAAGAAGTAGAAATGAGGTAGTATTTTGGAAAAAGAACTAACAGATATAACTAAAAAATCTAGTTATGTTTTTTTAGGAAAAATCATTGGAGTAATATTTGGTTTAATAATGAATTTAGTTATTGCTCGTCTATATGGAGCTAAGTTATATGGGCGTTTTATTTATATATACACTTTCATTAGCTTTTTCCCTTCACTGACAAGTTTAGGTTTAAGGAATGGGCTTATTTATTTTATTCCTAAATATACTACTAATAATGATAATGAAAACAGAAATACTCTAATTATTAATAGTTTTATCTTAACATCACTATTATCAATTATTGTTATTTTCATAATTTCATTAAATAGTGATTTTATTTCTGCTAACCTTTTAAATAATTCAGAATTAAGTCCATTAATTAAAATAATGTCTCCATTGATAATTTTATTAACTTTAAATACTATTTCTCAGGGTGTTTTCAGAGGTAAGATGGAGATTAAAGATTTTATTATAGGAAAAGACTTATTGATGCCCTCTATAAAGCTAGTAGTAGTTACGGTCCTATACTTCTTAGGATTAAGAATAGAAGGATTAATTTTAGGTTATTACATAGGATTTATAGTATTAATAGTTTATTATCTATTTAAAATAATTTTAAATAATAATATTGAATTAAAAAATGTTAAATTAAAGAACCGAAAACTTATATATAGTACTTTTAAATTTTCATTACCACTTTTTCTAACAGGATTTTTAGCTTTTTTTGTTAATAAAACTGATACATTTATGATTGGATATTTTTTGAGAGATGCAGATGTAGGAGTATATAATATAGCTTTGCGAATCGGGACTATGAGTGGATTTATTTTAACTGCTTTTAATACTACTTTCGCTCCTATGATATCGAATTTATATGAACAGGATAAGATTAAAGAATTAGCTTCTATATATAAAATAATTACTAAATGGATTTTGATAATTAATTTAATCGCCTTTTCTTTTTTTATTTTATTTAGCAATGAAATAATGCTGTTTTTTGGAAAAGAATTTACTGCTGGAGCCTATGCTTTAATATTTATAGGAATGGGACAAATAATTCGAGTTGCTGTAGGTCCAGCTGGTTATATCAATACAATGACAGGAAAGCCTAGATTTGAACTTTATAACAATTTCATTGTACTAATTTTAAATGTCATATTGAATTATATGCTGATACCTATTTATGGAATAAATGGAGCGGCAATAGCTTCTGCTTTTTCTGTAGCAATAGCTAATTTATATAGGCTTATAATGGTATATAAGTATTTAAAAATTCATCCATATAACAGCTCTTTTATAAAAGTGCTGTTATCTGTTTTTCTTAGTCTTTTTATTTCAATAGGTCTGAATAGTTTAATTGATATTTGGTGGATTGCGAATATGATAATAGTTAGTTTAACATTTATAACTTTATTTTCAGGAATATATTATAAGTTAGGATTTTCAGAAGAAGATATTTTTATTTTAAATAAATTAAGAAACAAATTTTTAAAGCACGGAAGAAAAAAATAACAAACTAAAAAGATTAAAGGGGGGATCAGTATGAAATATAAAAAAATAAAAGATAAAATTCTTACAAAAATATTTTCTAATATATATTTTGATATAGATTATAATTACGAAAATAGTGTTTTTTTAACTGGCTCAGCAAGGAGTGGCACAACTTGGTTATCTAATATTATAAATTATAAAAATGAATATAGATATATATTTGAGCCGTTTCACGAAAATTATAGTAATTTTTATAATGGTTATTTTTGTAAAAAATATATAAATTTTAATGATAACAATGATTTAAAAAAAGAAAAAATGAATAGTTTATTAATTGGCAACGTTAAGGGACAATGGGTTGATAAATTTAATAAAAAATTCATATCAAAAAAAAGATTAATAAAAAGTATTAGAGCTCACCACCTGCTAGAATGGTTGAATTATAATTTTCCTAAACTTCCTATAGTATTGATGTTACGGCATCCTTGCGCGGTAGCAAATTCGAGGATGAAACTAGGATGGGATACACCACTATCAGATTTCTTGAATCAAAAAAAACTTATGGAAGACTATCTTAAGGAATTTAAGCCTTATATAATGGAAGCTAAAACAGAGTTTGAAAAAAATATTTTTATGTGGAGTATCCAAAATTTTTTACCATTAAAACATTTCAAATCCCGTGATATATATATTTGTTTCTATGAAAACTTATGCATAAATCCAATAGATGAAATTAAAAGACTATTTAATTTTTTAGATATTGAATTTAGTAAAAATGATATTTTAAAAAAAGTAAATATACCATCAGAAACATCTAGAAAAGATAGTGCAATAAAGACAGATGATAATTTAATTAATTTATGGCGCGAAAACTTTTCAAGTATCCAAATTAAAAGAGCCAATGAGATATTATCGCTATTTAATTTAGAGAATATCTATTTAGAAAATTCAGTTCCTAATATGGAATATTATAAATAAGGGGCATTCCTATAATGAACATTCACAAAGAGATGTTTATTGAATCAAAAGAAAAGTTGTATAAATATGTAAAACTTAATTTAATAAAAAAAAGTAATTTTAATATAAAAGATACAATTATAGTTAGTAGTTCTCCACGTTCTGGATCAACCTGGTTTATGGAAATGCTATCTGTTTTGACAGACTACACTTATATTTTTGAGCCTTTACATTATGGATGGTTTCCTGATTCTAAATTCCATGGTTTTTCACCGCGAACTTTTATAGAAACTAATGCTTATGATGAGTTTAAATATAAATACTTGGAAGAAGTATTTAAAGGTAAACATGTTAGCAATAAACCAATGTATAAAAATTTTTACGATTTAATTAAATCCAATTATAAGAAAGATAAATTGATAGTTAAATTTGTTAGAGCAAACAGATTTTTACCATGGATATGCAATAATTATGATTTAAGGGCTGTTTTTTTACTAACTCGTCATCCTTGTGCAGTAATTGAATCACAGTTAAGAACGGGAACAAAGGGTTATAACTTATTAGATAACCTATATCCTTCTAGTTATCAACTGTCTCAAGAAGCAAAAGAAACAGGAATGTTTAATAATAAACTAATAAAAAAAATTAATAATGTGGACACAGCAGCAGAAAAATTAGCTGTTATTTGGGCTTTAGATAACTATATACCATTATATGATATTAAAAATAAACAGGTTAATTATGATAATTTATTTATAATAAAATATGAAGATTTAATAAATAACAGATTAAAAGAAGGAAGAAAAATATTGGAATTATTAGGAGAAGATAATATAGAATATAAATTAAATCTCTTAAAAACAAGAAGTGAGAAATACAGTATGACTTCTGAAGATAAAAAAGATGATTATTTATTAAAATGGAAAAATAGATTAAAAGAAAAAGAAATCAAGAATATTAGAAAAGTTTTAGAATGGTTTGGAATTTATTTTAATGATAGAAATTATGAAATAAGGGGGAGATTATAATAGAGGTCAAAAAGATTATTAATTCATTAAAGGAATTGTTTTTTTTGAACAAGAACTTTCTCTTAAGAAAGTATAGATCTGCAATTTTACAATCAAAGAATGACTTTAGGCTAGAATCTTCTAAACAAAACTTAGATTTAATGCACAAAAATTTTGATCCGATTTTTGTTTTAACAACAGGTAGAAGCGGTTCTAAATTAATCGCAAGTATATTAGAAAAAGAAATATTAATTGATTCATTTCATGAACCATTTCCAAACTTAAAATTAATGAATAATAAAGCATTTCACTCTCAAGCGAACGAAGAGTATTTGAAAGGTGTTTTTGAAGCCGCTAGAATCGAAAGAATTTTTTCTTCATTCCAAAAACATAAAAAATATTTTGAAAGCAATCAATGTATAACTTTTTTTGCATATATAATCGATGATTTATTTCCTAATTCAAAATTTATACATTTGATAAGAGATCCTGCGGATTTTGTTTTAAGTGCATATAAATTAGGATGGTATGAAGAAGATACTCTATGGGAGCAAGGTAGAATAAAAGATGAAAATAATTGGGGGAGTTTAGATCGTATTGAAAAATTATATTGGTTATGGAATCAAACAAATATTTATATAGATGATTTCAAAAAAAGTATAGATGAAAGTAGAATTAAAACAATAAAATCTGAAGATTTATTCAATAACTTAAATTCTGTTGAAAATATTATTCAGTTTATAGGAGTTGAGAATATTGATAAGAAAAAGATAAGTAAACTTCAAAAGAAACCTATAAATAATAAAAAGAAATTTAAAACACAGATACATGATAACATAAAAACTAAAATAATAAAACATAAAAATTCTTTAGCAGATAAACATGTTATATCTAAATATAATTATTAATTATTATATAGAGTATGGAGGAAACTTATGACTGAGATTGTATTTTCTATAGTTATTCCACTTTATAATAAGGAACAAACCATAGATAGAGCCATTGAATCAATATTAAATCAAAGTTATGATAAATTTGAAATTATTATAGTAGATGATGGTTCTACTGATAATAGTCTTGAAAAAGCTAAAAATTATGAAGATAGTCGGATTAAAATTTACAAGCAAAAAAATAATGGAGTTTCATCTGCAAGAAATAAAGGAATAGAAAAAGCAAAATATAACTATATTGGATTTTTAGATGCTGACGATATGTGGAAAAAAAACTTTTTGAAGGAAATTGTTTTTTTAATAAATAAATATCCTGATAGAGGATTATATGCTACTGGATATGAATTTCATTTAGAAAATAATTCGACTGAACTAGCTGAATATAGTAATTTATCTCAAGATTTCAGAGGAGAAATTAGAAATTATTTTAAATACACCCTTAATAATCCTTTGATAAGTGCATCTAGTGTGGTTATACCTAAAAAAACATTTAAAGAAGTAGGTTTTTTTGATAATTCACTTGCTTTTGGTGAAGATTTGGATATGTGGTTTAGAATTGCTTTAGAAAAGAGTCTTGCATTTACAAATAAAAGTCTGGCTATTTATTATCAAAATGCTAGTGATAGAGCCTGTAATAGAGATATATCAATGGAAAAAGATTTTATAAAAAAAATTATTTCTAATATGGATTTTTATAAAAGCAGTAAAAATAGTTTTAATAATGAGTATATAAAAACTTTATTTGTTAGAAGGATAAAATCACTTATTTTATCTAATAAGAGAAAAGAGGCTCGATATGTTTTGCACAATCTAAATAGTAGATTAAAGTATCTTTATTATATAATATCTTACATTCCAAATTTTATTATTATTTTACTTTTAAATTTAAAAAAGAAAATAAGAAATGATTAAATATTAGAGTTTGGCAGTTTTATTATTTTAATGTGACAATTTCATTTAAATCTGTGTTTGATTTTTATTTTATAAAGCACATTAATTTTTTGAAATTTATCACCGCTTATTAATTATAGTCGAGCCACTTCAACTTATAAAAGTGGCTATCATATTAAGGTGTGATATTTTGAGATTGAAAACAGATAAAATTGAAGGGTTTTTATACAATTTAGTGTTCATTTTAACTTTTTTAGGGGTTTTTTTTGTAATACATGATTCATCATTTCCTATGTATTCTCAAACTAAAATTTTAAATTATATATTAATTTCAAGTTTAATAATAATAACTATTATTTTATTATTTATAGAGAAACTGAAATTCAAACTAATTAATTCAATGATAATAGTTCTATTAATTATTTCGACTATATTTTCGATATATAAAGGTAATTTTAATTATTATTATATATATATACCAATATTTATATATATAGGTAAAAAAAAGAACTTGATATTGAAAAAGGAAATTAAATATTTTGTTTTAATTTCAACATTCTTTTCTATATTAATTCAACTATATAATTTTAGATTTAGAAATATAACACCTGTTTTATCATGGAGAGGTCCGAATTATAGTGGATATTTTATATTTATTTTCTTCTTGTTTTGTATGACAGAAAAGTCTAAATTAATAAAGACTATTGGATATATAAGTTTATTCTTAGGGTTTTTGACTTTGAGTAGAACATATTTGGTTGTAACCATTTTATATTTTTTATTTAAAATGAATTTATTTAAGAAAACATTCTTATTTTTAAAACTTTATAACTTTTATACTTTGTTAATAGTTTCATTAATTTTAGTGTTTTTTATAGGTAATCTGTTTCTTTTATTAGTTAATAACCCAGCTAATATTGAATATGATGCGAGTAGATTACTGAATATGAATTTAGCAGATGGATCTAATTATGTTAGATTTCTTGCTAATAATGAATTAATAAAGAATTTGTTCTCTAATTATTCTATTTTTTTTCAAGGTATAGATGTCTCTGTTTATAAAGAATTATATGGTTTAAATATACCACATAATATATTGTTAAAAATGATAACAATTTTTGGAGGTTTTTTTACATTTATATATATATATATTATTGGATATTATTATAATAGGTTTAGATCGAAAGGTAATATTCCTATTTTTGTTACTTTGTTTTTTTATTTTTCTTTTTTAGGTCCACCTGTATGGGGGTTTCCTTTGTTATTAACTATATTTCTTTTAAAAGAGAATCAAAAATATTATATGAAGTGGAGTGTGAAAAACATTGAATAAAATTGGGTTTTTATTGCCCCATCTAGAAGATGGTGGAATTCCTAAAATTGCTTCAAATATTTCTTTGAATATAGACGATAAATATGAACAATATGTAATTACTTTGATAAAAAACTTTGATATAAATTATGAATTCGACGCTGAATTAGTTGAAATTGAAGGAATAGGTAAAAACTTCATTTCAAAATTGGTTGTTTTTTTTAGAAGAGTCAGGAAGGTAAGAAAAGTAAAAAAAGAATTAAATTTAGATGTTGTTATTAGTTTTGGAGTTGCAGCTAATATCGTTAATATTTTATCTAAAAACAATGAGAAAATTATTTGTACAGAACATAATATTAAATCAATTGAGAATAAATCTTGGGGATTTTTTGGAATTATATATGATTTCTTAATTAAAATATTTTATAAGAGGTCTAATGAAATTATTGCAATATCTAAAATGATGAAGAGAGATTTGAAAAATCATTATTCTTTAGAAAATAATATTAAGGTTATCTACAATCCTCACGATATTAATGACATAATCAACAAAAGTAATGAAAAAATTGAAAAGAAGTATGAAGACTTATTAGAAAAAGATTATATTGTTGCAATAGGTAAAACACAAATTAGAAAAGGTTTTTGGCACTTGATTAAAGTTCTTAAAAAATTACATGAAGAATTTCCTCATTTACATTTAATTATTTTAGGACCAAAAGGCGAAATTCATGATCAAATTGTAAAATTAGTTACTAAATTAAATATTGAAGATAAAGTTCATTTTTTAGGGTTTCAAGATAACCCTTATAAATTTATAGCAAAGGCTAATCTTTTTGTAATGACATCATTAAATGAAGGTTTGCCAAACGTAATAATAGAGAGTTTGGCTTTGGAAACACCAGTAATTTCTACTGATTGCATTTCAGGACCTAGAGAGATATTACAAAAAGATCCTGAGTTAGATAAAAGTATATCAAATTATCAAAAAGTGGACTATGGAATTTTAATACCTGAACTAAAACGCAAACCAGATTTTGAAGATTGTGACCTTGAGGAAACAGAAGAGATACTTTTTGAGGCTATAAAAGAGTTGTTGAAAGACAAGGAATTATACAATAGGTATAAAAATAAATCTTTAGGAAGAGCACGTGACTTCGATGTTTCAAAAGTTATAAAAAAATATGAAGCATTGTTATGACAGAAAGGATAATCAATGAATAAAATTAAACCAATTTTTGTATTAGGATCTGCTCGAAATGGAACTACTTGGTTATGTAATATGTTATGTAGGCATCCCAAAGTATCTGGAGCACAACATAAAGCTCATTGGGGTATTCACGAGAGTTTTATATACGAAAATGTTAAGTACTGGGGAGATATTAGTGATGATGAGAATTTCATTAAATTCATAGAGATATATAGTTCAGCAGATTATTTTAATTTAGTTAACGGTAAAAAAGAGTATTTTTATAATAATAGACCGAATAATTTCTTAGAATTCTTCTTTGAATTAATGGATCAATATTCAAAAGAAAATAATAGTTTATATTGGGTTACAAAACTTGATAATCTATACTATTACAGACCAAAGGAGTTAAAAAAATTCTTTGAAGAAGTAAATAAAAGATATAGTTCTTATAAAATAATTGGAATTAAAAGAAATTTCCAACCTGTTTTAAAATCTTATATAAATATGGAAGGAAAGGATTACCAGAAAAGAGGGTCCTTATTTATTAGAGAAATGGCAATTATTCTAGAGGCAGCTAGATGGGCAACTCATTATAATAATATAGAAAAAATTACAAAAAAAAATAATGGGTTAATGATTTCATTTTCTGACTTCAAAAATAATCATAAAAAAAGTATTAGACAAATAATTAATTTTTTAGAATTAGAGTTTGATAATAATTTATTAAAAACTAAATATAAGCCAAATAGTAGTTTTCAAAACAAATCTCAAATAGATATACCTAAAAGCGAGTTAATAATTGCGGATAAAATATTGATTAAATTGTTCACTAAAGTGCCATTGTTTGGTAAATTAATTGTTAAATTTAGAGACTTAGTGAGAGGAAACAATTGTCCATTGTATTGGAAACTATTAAAACTAAATTATATGAATAATAGTTTTTTGGATGAATTAAAAAAGACAGGGGATATTGGATTATATAAATTATTATCTAATAATGATCATTATGAATAAATTAAATATATTAGTTTTGGTTCCTAGTTTTGCTGAAAAGGGACCAATAATTGTTGCAAAAAATATAGCAAAGTATTCGAAAAATAATTCTATTAAATATACTTTCATTTCTTTAAGAACTAACAGTAATTCAATTATCAAGGAAAATGAATTTAATTTTTATGAGATAGGAATGAAAAAGATTCCTTTTAAAAAAGATATAAATAAAATAATAGATATTTTAGATAAATTGAATCCCGATATTGTTCATGCACATGGTTTTTGGCCAACATTTATTACCTCAAAATATTTATCAAATTATATTACTGTCACTACACTACACAATAACCCTAAAGAAGACTATATCTATAATTATGGTGTTCTTTTAGGGAATTTGATGGTTTATTTTTTGAAAAAACATTTAAAAAATTTCAATAGTGTAATAGCAATTTCAGATTATGTGAAAAGTATTTTAAAAAAAATGTGCTTGGATAATATCAATGTTATATATAATGGGGTAGAGGACAAATTAAGTGAAGTTGATACTAGCAAAGTATATAGTAAGAATAAAGAAATAAATTTAATTACTGTTGCAGCATTAAACAAAATTAAAAATATTTCATATGCTTTAGAAATAATTAAGGAATTAAAAAATAATGATTTTAATATTAAATATATAATTATAGGTAATGGTCCACAAAAGAAAGAAATTAAAAGATTAATTAATAAAAAAGATCTTAATGATGTGGTTAGGTTATTGGGAGAATTACCCAGAGAAGAAGTTTTTGAATATCTATTTAAATCTGATATATTTATTTTCACTTCCAAAAGTGAGGGGTTTGGTTTAGCTGTAGCAGAAAGTATGATGATGAAAACTCCTGCGATAGTAAATGATATACCAGTAATGCATGAACTTATTGATAATTATAGGAATGGGATAATAGCCCAAAACACTGAAGATTTTATAGAAGGCATTGATTATGTAACAAAAAACCTTTCTGATTTATCAGTTAACGCAAGAAAGCAATATGAAGATAATTTTTCTGTAGAAAAGATGGCTAAAAAATATGAAATAAAATATATCGAATTATTAGGAGAATAAAATATGAAATTTTCTGTTTTATTATCAGTCTATCATAAGGAAAAACCTCATTTTTTAGAAAAAGCTGTCAGTAGTGTAATTAACCAAACTGTTAGACCAAATGAGATTGTTCTAGTAAAAGATGGGCCTATAGGTAGCAAATTAAATGAGGTGATAAAAGTTTTTGTAGAAAGCTATCCAGATTTATTTAATATAATTGAGTTAAAACATAACAAAGGTTTAGGCAAAGCTTTGTCAATTGGAATAAATAATTGCAAATATGATTTAATTGCTCGAATGGATACTGATGATATTGCAAAAAAAAATAGATTTGAAAAGCAAATAGAGTTATTTAGAAAACATCCAAACTTGGACATTGTAGGTAGTTGGGTGGATGAGTTTCAAGATGAAATAACCAACGTATTATCTAAAAGAAAAGTACCTGAAACCTCTAAGCAGATTATGGAATTTTCTAAAAAAAGAAATCCTTTTAATCATCCTACTGTAATGTATAAAAAGAAAGCAGTTTTAGAAGCTGGAAATTATATTGATTTTTATTTAAATGAAGACTATTATTTATGGTTGAGGATGCTTAAAAAAGGTTTTAAAGGGTATAACATTCAAGAAAGTTTATTATATTTTAGAGTGAATAGTGATACATTTAAAAGACGTGGTGGTATAAAATATGCTTATCAGGATATTAAGTTGCAAAATAAGATTTTAAAATTAGGGTTAATAAATAAATTTGAGTATATAAAAAATATTATACTTAGAACAACAGTTAGAGTCTTACCAAATATTATACGTCAATATATTTATAAAAAATTACTAAGATAATATTATACAATACTGTATTTAATATCAGCATTTTCAAATCAAATATAATCAAAATGAGCTTTAATTTTAAAATTTTTTAGGTTTGCTGGAAAAATAAAATGGTTTTATAGAAACTAATTTTAGGAGGGTCAAATTTGGATCATTTAGACAAATTAGAAAGCAGAAGTATTCATATTTTACGAGAAGCTTACAGTGAATTTAATAATATCTGTATGCTGTGGTCAGTTGGTAAGGACTCAACAGTTATGCTCTGGTTGGCCAGAAAGGCATTTTTTGGTCATGTGCCAATTCCACTGGTACATATTGATACCAGCTATATGATTCCCGAGATGATTGAACACCGGGATAAGCTGGCTAAAAAGTGGAATCTGGATATGATTTACGGTCAGGATGAAGAAACACTGGCAGCAGGAGATACCTTTCCTAATGGCAAAGCTACGCACTTAGAATGCTGTGGCCGCCTAAAGACAGATGCGCTAAAGAACACCTTAAATGGTAACTGGCGCCGCTACAGATATAACCATAATAAAGATGAGTATGAACTGGATAGCAACCGTGAGCCCTACACAGGTGTAATTGTTGGTGCCAGAGCAGATGAAGAAGGTTCCCGCTCTAAAGAGAGATATTTTTCTCCCCGGGACCGCAACAACGACTGGGATATTGGAGATCAGCCGCCTGAATTCTGGGATCAGTACAAAACAGACTTTGCACCTGGTACTCATGTTAGGATTCACCCACTCTTAGACTGGACTGAGCTTGATGTCTGGGAATATATTCAGCGTGAAAAAATTCCGATGGTTTCTCTCTATTTCGATCAGGGTGAAGGTAAACGTTACCGCTCTTTAGGATGTGGGCCCTGTACTGAAACAGTTGATTCTACAGCTTCTACAGTTGATGAGGTAGTAGAAGAGCTGAAAACAGGTAAGTTTTCCAATATAGCAGAGCGTGATGGAAGAGCTCAGGATAAAGAAGATGGTGGCGGTTTAGAAGAGCTGCGTAAAGACGGGTATATGTAGGGGGTAATGATGAATAATTCAAAAGGAGAACAGGATTTAAATTTAGTTATTGCAGGACATGTTGATCATGGGAAAAGTACGATTATCGGTAGAATGCTGGCAGATACAGATTCCCTACCTGAGGGTAAATTAGAACAGGTTAAGGAAACCTGCCGTAAAAACTCAAAGCCCTTTGAATATGCTTTTCTTTTAGATGCTCTAAAAGATGAGCAGGCTCAGGGAATTACCATCGACTCGGCAAGGGTCTTTTTCCAGACGGATTTCAGACAGTATATAATTTTAGATGCCCCGGGACACATTGAGTTTCTAAAGAATATGGTAACTGGTGCTGCCAGAGCAGAAGCAGCTCTTTTAGTAATTGATGCTTCAGAGGGTGTGAGGGAAAACTCTCGCCGACACGGTTACATGCTTTCCATGCTTGGTATCAAACAGATTGCAGTAGTGGTCAATAAGATGGACTTAGTTGACTATGACGAGGATACATATAATCAGATTGTAGCTGAATACACTGACTTTTTAGCTGAGCTGGGTATGGAGGCAGAAACCTTTATTCCGGTCAGTGGAATGCTCGGTGATAATGTAGCCGATAAATCAGAGAATATGGACTGGTATCAGGGACAGACTGTTTTAGAACAGTTGGACAGCTTTGAAAATGAGGCTCTGCCCCATAATAAGCCCTTTAGAATGCCGGTTCAGGATGTATATAAATTTACCAAAGGCGGAGATGACCGCCGCATAGTAGCCGGTACAGTGGGAGCTGGAGAATTAAATGTTGATGATGAGGTAGTGTTCTATCCTTCAGGTAAAAAGAGTACAGTAAAAAGTATAGAAGGATTTGAAGAAGATAAACAGCACAAGGTTAAAGTTGGTAAAGCAACCGGTTTTACTCTGGATGAGCAAATTTATATCACCAGAGGTGAGCTTGCTGCTAGAGCTGATGAGGCTGAGCCTCAGGTTTCAGCAAGAATTAAAGCCAATCTTTTTTGGCTGGCACGACAAGATTTAGTAAAAGATAAGGTCTATAACCTTAAATTAGGAACAGCCAAGGTTAAAGCTCGCTTAGAAAAAATCAATCGAGTTATTGATGCTTCCAATTTAAATCAGGATGAAGGCAAAGAAAAGATTGAGCGCCACGATGTAGCAGAGGTTGTCTTTAAACTAGATAAGGCAATGGCCTTTGATTTAGCAGGAGAGATAGAAGAAACCAGCCGCTTTGTAGTTGTCGATGACTTTGAGATTGCTGGTGGTGGAATTATATCAGAGGCCTTAGAAGATGAGCAGAGCTGGGTTCGAGAAAAGGTTATGCGCCGTAACTACAACTGGGAACAGTCTCTAATTAGTCGTGAAGACAGAGCCGAAAAATATAATCAGAAATCAACCCTGATCTTAATTACTGGAGAAGAGGATGTCGGTAAAAAGCCAACAGCAAAAGCTTTAGAAAAGAGATTATTTAATGATGGTAAAGTGGTTTACTTCCTCGGTATTGGTAACCTACTCTATGGTGTTGATGCTGATATTAAAAATGGTGATAATGGACATAAAGAAGAGCACCTGCGCCGTCTCGCAGAGGTTTCTCACTTAATGCTTGATGCAGGAGCTATTTTAGTTGTAACAGCAGTTGAGTTAACTCAGTCTGATTTAGAACTGATCAAAACAACAGTTAACCCTCAGCAGATTGAGACAGTTTGGCTGGGAGATAGAGTCACAACTGATCTAGAGTTTGATCTCCACATACCGGATTTTACTTCTGAAGAGCAGGTTTCAGCCCAGATTAAGGGCTTACTCCAGGACAGGGGGATTATCTTTAGACCATGGTAGATAATATTAAGTGGCATTCAGGTAAAATTGATAAGGCTGCCCGGGAGGAACTCTTAGGACAGCAGGGAATGGTTCTCTGGTTTACCGGCCTTTCGGGCTCCGGTAAATCTACCATTGCCGTAGAAGTGGAAAAGGAGCTTTACCGGAGAGGAAGAGCATCTTACCGCCTTGATGGTGACAACCTGCGCTTTGGTTTAAATAAGGACCTCGGTTTTACTGCCGAGGATAGAGAGGAAAATATCCGCCGCATCGGTGAGGTAGCTGCCCTTTTTGCAGATGCCGGCCTAATTATCTTAGCTTCTTTTATTTCTCCCTACCGTGTTGGCAGAGAAGCTGCCCGGGAGGCTGCAGGAGCAGAAAACTTTAAGGAAATCTATGTTAAAGCCAGTGTTGAAGCCTGTGCTAAGCGGGATCCGAAAGGCCTTTATGCAAAAGCTAAAAAAGGTGCAATCGAGAACTTTACCGGGATTTCAGCTCCTTACGAAGAACCAGAAGATCCTGATCTGATAGTTGATACTGAAATCTTAAGCCTTGAAGAATCAGTTGAAATGGTACTGGATCTTATTTTGAAATAGTTAATATATAAATATATAGGTTATCATTAAATGGTAAAAAGATTTAACAGCCTCTCCTGAGAGTGAATAATGGGAGAGGTTTTTTGTTTAATACTTAATTTTGTTGAAGAGGAATGGTTTTGATGTTTAAATATTTTAAAGAAATAATAAAATACACAGGTATCATCCTTTTTATAATTCTTTTAGTCATGCCGACCATGGCCGGTTTAAATCCAGCCGGGCAGCGGGCTCTGGCAGTTTTTGTGCTGGTTTTATCCCTCTGGGTAAGCCATGTGCTGCCCCTCTCAGTTACCTCCCTGCTCGGTATTGCCTTACTGCCGCTTTTAAATGTGATGAGTATTGAATATACTTTTTCTCTCTTTGGCTCCAAGGCGATTTTTTTTATTCTCGGTGCTTTAATCCTTGCTTCTGGTCTCTATCAGACAGGTCTCGGCTCCAGGTTGGCTTTTAAGATAATTTCTTTCAGCGGCAGCAGTCCCCTTAAACTCTTATATGGAATCTTATTTACAGCTGCTTTTTTATCATTAATTATGCCTGAACATGCTGTTGCAGCTCTGCTTTTTCCGATAGTCTTAGAGATTGCAGTCAGTCTTGACTTAAAAAGGCTGGAGAGTAATTACGGAAAGTTGCTCTTTTTGACAATGGCCTGGGGAACAGTAATCGGTGGAATTACCACCTATCTTGGTGGTGCTCGAAATTTACTTGCTGTTGGTCTTTTAGAAAAACACTACGGCATTTCCATTGGCTTTTTTGAATGGATTAAATACAGCTGGCCGCTGCCCTTTCTGCTCTTGATTGTATTTGCAGTTATTATTGATAAATTTGCTGAGATTGATATTCAGGATACCTCCCGCTCTTTAGAAAAATTGAAGGCGGAGTCAGAGGCCAAGGGAGACTTCTCTAAAGCTGAGAAAAAACTAATTCTAATTTTAGGAGCGGTAGTCTGCAGCTGGCTATTTTTATCAAATTTAATCAATATCGCTATCACAGCCCTACTGGGTGGAGTTTTAGTTGTAGCCTTTAAGGTTGTTGCCTGGCAGGAAGTAGAAGCCTATGTCAACTGGGGTGTAATTTTAATGTACGGGGGAGCAGTTGTGGTCGCCTCTTCTTTAGTAGAAACCGGGGTAACAGACTGGATGGCAGATAGATTCTTTTCTCAGCTGGAACTGGCACCATTTTTATTCATAGTTTTACTGGCAGTCTTCACCTCAATTTTAACTGAGGGCGTGAGTAATGTAGCTTCTGTGGCAGTGATTTTGCCAGTTGCTTTTAGTGCAGCTGAAGCTTACAGTTTAAACCCAGTTCTCTTAACTTTATCTGTAGCCCTATCAGGAGGACTTGCCTTTCTACTGCCGATGGGAACACCTCCTAATGCGATTGCTTTTTCCTCCGGCTATTATCAGATCAAAGATGCCTTAAAATGGGGTCTGCTACTTAAAATAATCGGCTGGCTGATCTATATTTTAGTTGCCAGATTCTATTGGCCGCTGATTGGATTGGAAATTTTTATTTAGAATAACTTTAGAATACTAGTATTTAAGGGTATAATTATTGATGAGAAAAGAAGAAATAAATTTTAAATAATTGTTGCCTAATTGACTTCAAAAAAAGTTATATAACTTGTGAGGGATAAATAGATGAAAAAGTATATGCTGATCTTATTTAGTTATGGTGGTTTGAAGAAAATTAATCATCACTTAAAAAAGAAACTGCAACAGGATGATAAGCTTCTGGTTAGAGCCCTGATGCTTGCGGAAGTTCCAAAACTTTTTGAGCATTTAATTTCTGATGTCGGCTTTCTAGGTGAGCAGGTAGTCAGTGATGTGGAGGACTCTGTTGTTGATATCTATCAGGAAAATGCCAGAGATTATTTAGATGAGTTGAAAGAAATGGCATCAGATAGAAATTTTGATTTAAATAAGAAATTAATTGAAGAACAGTATCTAGACAAGGTAAAAGAAGAAATCAAAACATCTAAAATAGATGGAATTTTTATTAATTTTTCTCATAACGAGTTCGTCTCTAACCAGGTTAAAGAAGATGAAATTAAAAAATGGCTTAAAAAGACTGATCTTGATATAGACATTTTTTATGATGGGGAAATGAATTAGATTAAATAAAAATATATTAAGATATAAAGAGACAAAATATATAACTAACTATTTTTTAAAATCAAATCATTTAGTTTAGGGGCCATTTTTAATCACTATTTTTGTCGATTAAAGACTTTCCCCATTTTTTAAAATAGCAAAAACTATCCGTACTGTCACAAGGGTAAAGAAAGCCTTAAATTCTTTTGTGATCGACGTTTTTTGTAATAACTCTCAAAAAAAGAAGCAATTCCAGTG
>Ga0208296_100053_pt1 | contig 47206 bp, 41 predicted proteins | sample Wag42014_10_22_FD_187333 | JGI IMG/M metagenome (GOLD analysis project Ga0208296, IMG submission 187333) | Deep subsurface shale carbon reservoir microbial communities from Ohio, USA - Utica-2 Time Series 2014_10_22 (SPAdes) (version 2) ...
AAAAACAAGCTTAAATATAACCTGAAAGACTAGAAAACAGGAAGCACCTCTTAATTTAGTGATATTAGACATTCTTAGAGCTTTAACAAGTTCAATTTTTTTGAAAAAATTATCAATATTAGAGTCAGAGATTCCGCAAATGATTTTTAAAAAATAAAGCGAATACCGTTCAGACAGTATTCTCAGTAGTAGTGCCAAAATAAAGAATGTTAGAAATATTAGTCATACAATTAACCCAATTAAAAACCTTATGATGATTGATAATTCGGGCTTTAATAAAGGAAATCCCCGCCCTTTTTTGAAAGTGTTAATTGAAGAGAAAAACACACAAAAAAGGAGACGGGGAAAAATGAAAACTAAAAATCATACATTAAGTTGTTATCAATATTGTAACAGAGTCTACGATTTAATTCAAAAATTAGAGCAAATTGAAGATAAAAGAGTTCATCCTTCAGTAAAACTACCAACTGTAATTTTAGTTAATCTTTTTTCTTTAATGTCTGGATTGCACAATTTTAAAACTATGGAAGATGCAATTAATGATGGTGATTTTGATGAGTTTTTTGAGAATACAAATCTGCCATCTGCAGATACCATATCCTATGCCCTAAAGCATGCTGATTTGGATGATCTAAGACAGATAGCAGTAGACACTATCCAGAAAGCCAGATATAATAAATCCTTAAATGCGAATACAATAGATGGTTTAAAGGTAGTTGCAATAGATGGCAGCAATGTTTTTAGTATGGAAAGTGAGAGATTAGGTAAAAATGCTCATAAATATGAGCACAATGAGGGTAAGTCAATAAAATATCATGAAAAAATGATAGCAGCCTCTTATGTTGGTGAGGGTTTTGCTCCAATTTTAAAGATGGAGAGAATTGAGGCTGGAGAAGGTGAATTAAATGCAGCTAAGAAGCTTGTTAGGAGTCTCAACAGGGATCATCACCAGTATTGTGATGTAATTGTTGCTGATTCACTCTACATAAATGCACCCTTTATCAATACCTGTATAAGAAATAATAAAGACGTAGTAGTTAGAGTTAAACAAAAAAATAATTTAATAAAAGATGCTGAAGGTTTAACTAAAAACAGAGAGCCTGATCATATATATGAAGGTATCAATCCCGGAGATGAAAAAAGAACCACAGGTACTTTTTATGATCTTAAAATCTGGGATGAAGAGAATTTTAACTGGTCTGATGTAGATAAGCCACTTAGAGTATTAAAAGTAGAAGAAGGAAAAAAAGTAGTTAATAAAGATGAAGATATAGTTAAGGAGGAAACTACAACTCATTATTTTGCTACCACCATGGAAAAGATTCAACTGAAAGCATTAACTGCCTGGAAGATAGCCCATAGACGTTGGGATGAAGAAAACAGTGTCTTCCACTGGCTGAAAACCCACTGGAACTTTGATCATGTTTTTAGCAGTGATCCTCATGTTATTCAGGCTATGTATTATATTTATCTGATAGCATATAATTTATTCCATTTATATATCTACAGAAATTTAAGAACTTTTGATTTTAAAAAAGATACTAAAAAGATATTTTTAAGAAGATTTTACAGGGGAATTATCCGCTTAAATGAGCCACTATATTATCCAGGTGTTTCTTCGGGATAATATTTAAAGTTGTTCAGCTGGTTATAGAACTGCAAAACAAATAGGCTAAAAACCTTCCATTCCAGTGGGGGAAAGGGGGTTCTGTACCATATTTGAGTTGATTCTAGGACAGAAAATACTGTTTAGAGTAATATTCTCCCTTTTTTATTTTTTAAAAATCATTTGCGGAATCTCTGTATTAGAGTCAAGATTCTTTTCTTCAATTAAATTATGTGGTATAATAGTATTCAACAAAAACATCCCTTTCTTATTGGTATTTAAGTGATCTTGTTAATTACTATTATACCATAAATAGGGGTGTTTTTGTATTTTTTATGACTACTTTTTTGAGCTTCTTCCTATGTTTATCAAGGTTTTATTACTAAAACCTAACGCCGAAAGTTGAGTAATTTAAATTTAAACGGGGGTGAATCAATGCTGCTGGATCAAAATCAGGCATTGAGCAGTGATTTAAAGGAGTTTTTAGACTTAAGTCCTTATGCTGCTGTTTTTATCAATCAGCAGGGTGAGGTTGTTTATCTTAATGATAAGGGCTTTGATTTTCTAGAAGCAAACACTCTGGAGGGAGAAACTAACAGAGATAATTTAGATTATCGTCAATTTATAGAAAAAAATAGACTCTCTCAGCCAGAGCTGCTGAGTAAGAATATAGAGTTAATATTAAAGGGAGAAAATGATAATTCTGAATTTGAATACTGCTGTCTTAAAAAGCAGGCTGCTTATTTTGAAGTTAAAATTTATCGTTTTAAAAATGGAGCTTTAGTTTTATATAAAGATATTTCAAAAAAGAAATTAACAGAGCAAAAATTGCTTCGGGAAAAAATTTGGTCAGATGCGTTATTTGAAAACAGCAATTCTGCAATTGCCTTATTGGATGAAAATCATTATATTTTAGATGTTAATCAAAAATTTGAGGAATGCTTTTCTTATAAACTCGAAGAAATAAAGGGTAAAGATTTGGACAATGTTTTACAGACTGAGAATGGTGGCAATATTAATAGAGAGCTGACAGCTAGAGTATTAAATGGTGAACGAATTGAAGCTGAAGGCAGGCGTTTTGATAAATATGGAAAAGCAAATTCTTTTTCAATTAGAGGCGTTCCAATTATTTTTGAGGAAGAAGTTAGAGGCATTTATGCTATTTATGATGATATCAGTGAAAGAAGAGCGGCTGAAAAAAAGATTGAGTCTCTGGAGAAAAGATACAGAACTATTTTTGAACACGGACCGATGGGCATTTTTCTGCTTAATTCTGAGGGTAGAGTTCTGCAGGCAAATCAGACTCTGCTTGAATACTCTGGATATTCTAAATCTGAATTAGTTGGAAACAGTATTTTTGAGACTGTAGTCCTGGAAGAAAATAAAGAGGAAGCTGAAAAGTTCATTGATAAGATCCTGGCAGGGGCTGAAGTTGAATATATAGGTCAGAGTCTGCGGAAAAATGGAGAAGTTTTCCCGATTTTATTTAAGGAAAGAGCCATAGAAATTCCGGGCCAGGGAAAATGTGTCCTCTCAATGCAGCTTGATTACAGTGAATATCAAAAGCAGCAGCAAAAGATCGAATATATAGGCTACCATGATCAGCTGACCGGCTGTTACAACCGGAGTTATATTGAAAATAAATTAAAAGAATATGATCAGGCAGAATATTTACCGCTGGCAGTGGTGATGATTGATATTAATGGTCTGACTCTGATTAACGAAAGCTACGGTTATAAAACCGGTGATCAATTATTAATTAAAGTTGCAGCTGAGTTAAAAACTTTACTGGGGGACAGTGATCTCCTGGGGCGCTGGTCTGGAGATGAGTTTATTATTCTGCTGCCGGAAAGCAGTAAGCAGCAGCTAGCAGACTTAAGAGAGGCTGTTAATATCTTTTGTAATTCAACTGCAGAGGATGAGATTCCTGTATCTCTGGGTTTCGGTGCAGCTGCTAAAAATGAGCTGAAGGCGAATATCTATCAGGTGATTAATCAGGCGGATCGGAATATGAACCAGGATAAGCTGACCAAATCACGCAGTTCCAAAAATAAATTTGTTAAGAACCTGATTAATACTCTGGGTGCCAAAAGTAATGAGACCAAAGAACACGCTCTGCGGATGACCTCTCTGGCATTTAAACTTGGTGATAGATTAAGGTTGAGCCACGAAAAATTAAATGAATTAAATCTCCTGGCCACCCTGCATGATATCGGCAAGGTGACTATTGCCGAGAGTATTTTGAATAAACCGGGCAAACTAACAGAAGAGGAATGGGAAATTGTAAAAAGCCATCCTGTTAAAGGAGCAGCAATTGCTGATTCAACGGCAGAATTTTCGCCGATTGCAAAATATATCCGCCACCACCACGAGCGCTGGGACGGTGGTGGTTATCCTGAAGGGCTGGCTGAACATGAGATTCCTTTACTTTCAAGGATAATAACCCTGGTGGATTCTTATGATGTAATGACCAATGACCGCCCCTATAAAGAACCGATGACCAAGTTGGAAGCTGTCAAGGAAATCAGCCGCTGTGCAGGGACTCAGTTTGATCCTGAACTTGCAGTAGAATTTATCAAGCTGCTGGAAGAGGAGGAAGAAGCATGAACCAGGAAAAGACTATTTTAATAGTTGACGACAGTAAATTGAATATTAGGGTTTTAAGTGATATATTAAAAGAAAAGGATTATCGAATTGCTCTGGCAAGAAGTGGAAAGATGGCTTTAGAGTTTGTAGAAATGAAAAAGCCTGATTTAATCCTGCTGGATATCATGATGCCCGAGATTGATGGTTTTGAAGTCTGTGCCCGCTTAAAGTCTGATCCTGAAACCAGGAATATCCCGATTATTTTTATCAGCGGTCTGGATAAGAGTGAAGATATAGTCAGAGGATTTAAGGCAGGAGCAGTGGATTATATTGTTAAACCTTTTCAAAAAGAAGTTGTTCTGGCCAGGGTTAATACTCATTTAAAGTTAAATGAGACTCAACGGAAGTTGAAGCGAAAAAATGAAGAATTGAAGGAGCTTTTGAATGAGGTGGAATATCTTTCTTTTCATGACGAAATGACCGGTCTCTACAACAGAAGGTATTTTGAAAATGAGCTGGACAGACTTGCTTCTTCCCGCCGGCTGCCGCTTACTCTTTTAGTTGCAGATATGGATAACCTAAAAGTTGTTAATGACAATTATGGTCATAAAAAGGGAGATAATTATATTAAAGCTGCTGCCGATATTTTAAAGAAGTCAGCTCGCCAGGAAGATATAGTTGCCAGAATCGGAGGAGACGAGTTTGCAATTGTGCTGCCGGAGACGGGGTTTAAGGCTGCTGATAAAATATACCGCAGGATTAAAGAAAATCTGAGCAGTTATAATCAGCAGCAGGAACCGGTTGAGCCACTTGCGATTTCACTTGGCTTTGCAGTTAAGACCCAAAAAGAGCAGAGTCTGGACCAGATATTTAAACTGGCGGACAAAATGATGTATAATGATAAGGGGAAGAGTATTTATTCTAAACTAGAATTGGAACAATGAGTAGTGAGTATTGAGTAAAAATGGAGGATTGAATATGGATTATATTAAAAAATCACTTAAGTTAGAAAATGTTTGTTATGACATTAGAGGACCGGTGCTGGATGAGGCGACCCGGCTGGAAGAAGAGGGCTATAATATTTATAAATTAAATATCGGCAACACAGCTCCCTTCGGGTTTAATGCCCCGGATGAGATTATTCATGATGTAATGTATAATTTGAAAAATGCTCAGGGTTACTGTGAATCAAAGGGGATTTTCCCGGCCCGTAAAGCTGTAATGCAGTACTATCAGAAAAAAGGAATTATGGATGTTGAAATCGATGATATCTATATTGGTAATGGGGTCAGTGAGCTGATAACGATGGCCATGCAGGGGCTTTTAGATAATGGAGACGAGGTGCTGATTCCAATGCCCGATTATCCACTCTGGACAGCTTCGGTTAACCTGGCAGGAGGGAAAGCTGTTCATTATCTCTGTGATGAGCAGTCAAAGTGGTACCCAGACCTGGATGATATTCGAGCAAAGGTGAATACCAATACCAAGGCGATTGTAATTATTAATCCCAACAACCCGACCGGGGCCAATTACCCGGAAGAAATATTAGAGGGGATTATTGAAATTGCAAAAGAAAATGAGCTGATCATCTACAGTGATGAAATTTACGAGAAAATAACCTACAATGGTGCCGAACATACTTCAATTGCAACGATGACTGAGGATGTGCTGGTGGTTACCTTTAGTGGGCTTTCTAAATCACACCGGGTACCGGGTTTTAGAGCTGGCTGGATGATGCTCAGTGGTCAAAAATATCATGCGGAAAGCTATATTGAAGGCTTAAATATGCTTTCTTCTATGCGGCTCTGCAGTAATGTTCCTTCTCAGTATGCAATTCAGACTTCACTCGGGGGCTATCAGAGTATTGATGACCTGGTGCTGCCGGGGGGAAGACTTAAGGAGCAGCGGGATTTGGCCTATAAGCTTTTAACTGATATTCCAGGCATCAGCTGTGTCAAACCAGAGGCCGGGCTTTATTTATTTCCCAAAATTGATACAGAGCGATTTAATATTACAAATGATGAGCGCTTTATTTTAGATTTCTTAACTCAGGAAAAGGTGCTTTTAGTTCAGGGGAGTGGATTTAACTGGCCGGAGCCCAATCATTTCCGTCTGGTCTTTTTACCACCTGAGGAAGATTTAAAAATTGCTATCGGCAGGCTGGAGAAATTTTTGAGCGGCTATAAGCAGTAATCCTGAACCAAAATATAAATTAAGGATGGTTTGATGTTAAAAAAATCATTTACAGCTTTAATGGCCCTGGTTGTTATCATTGGAGGTTCCTACTTTTATTTTAACAGTCAGCAGGCTGCAGAAGTATATATAGAGAGAGTAATTGATGGTGATACAGTTGAGACCGCAGCCGGTAATTCGATTAGACTGCTCGGAGTTGATACCCCTGAGATTGACTGGGATAACAATAGTTCTGAGTATTATGGCGAAGAAGCGCGTGACTTTACAGCAGAAAATCTGGCAGATCAGAAAGTTGTGCTGGAATATGATCAGGAAAGAGAAGATAATTATGGTCGAACTCTGGCTTATATCTATCAGGATGGAGAAAATTTTAATCAGCAGCTGCTGACAGAGGGAATGGCAACGGTAATGATAGTTGAGCCCAATGATAAGTATGAGTCTGAATTTAAAAAGGCTGCAGCAGAGGCGAGAGAATCCGGAAAGGGAATCTGGTCACAGGTAATGGAACTGGAAGCTTCTCTGCCGGTGATTTCCTACCAGCAGGCTGAATTATTCAGGGGAGAAGTGGTAATTGTAGAAGGGAAGATTGTCAATACAGCAGCCACCGATTCAGTTAATTATTTAAATTTCTCAGATGATTATCAAACTACCCTTTCTCTTGTTATTTTTAACCGTAATTTAAATAAATTTGATTATCAGCCGGCAGAATATATTTTAGACAAAAGGATAAGAGTTTTAGGTGAGATTGAATTTTATCAGGGGAGTCCTCAGATTATAGTTGATGACCCCCATGATATTTTGATTATGGATTAATGAGGAAGGGGTGCTGAGAAATGAAAAAAGTACTTGCTCTTGTTGGAGATTATTACCATCCTTCAGATTATTTAAAACAGGCCTTAAAGATGGTGATCAAAAAGAATTATCATCTTGATATTTTCAGCAGTCATCAGGAGATTAACTGGGATGGTTTGATGGAATATGATGTTTTAATACTGGCAACCTGGGGTAAAATTAATGATCCTGATGATGAAGCCTACTGGCTGGATGAATATCACGAAAAAAGGATTGATCAGTTTCTGGCTGAAGGTGGGAAGCTATTTTTGGTTCACTCAGGTACAGCAAGTTATCCCAAAGACGGGCTTTTCCGAAAGATGGCTGGTGGACATTTTATTGAGCATCCGGAAGATCATCCTGAGATGACAATGAGGACAGTAGCTGAAAATCCACTGACTAAAGGAATTGATGAATTTAAGATTAAGGATGAGCAGTATTTTATGGAGGTTGATCAGGAAGAAGTTGAAGTCTTTTTAAAAGCCAAAAGTAAAGAGTTTGGAGAAAGCACAGCCGGCTGGTTTAAGGATTACAAAAATGGAAAAGTAATTGTGCTGACCCCGGGCCACAGTCTGGAAGTCTTTGAGGAAGAAATGATGCAGAAGTTAATCAATAATATTTTGGAACTTTAATTAGCTTTATTGACTAAGATTATCTTTATTTTATCCTGCTGTTTAGGGTCGTGAGAGCCTTTGTTTGCTTGTCTCTGGCATCTGAAGGGAGTATAAAATGAAATCATTAAAAGAAAAAATTAGCGGAATTGTGGACGGGGACTTTGAAGTTCATCATATTTTTAAAGAGATTGTTCAAAATCGCTCTATTTTTACTGAAGATGAGGAAATTGTTGATCTGCTCTTTATAAAAAGGGAGCATCTCAATGAGAGAGTAAAAACATCTCCGATTTTTTCACCTGCGAGTTTGCTGGTTGCTACAACCCACGGCCTGGTTTATGCTGTTGAAGGATTTGAAGAAATCAATGATAAATATTTGGGTTATAAGATGAAACACATCTATTATGATCAAATCAGTGCACTGGAGCTTGATTTGTGTCTTTTAAAGGGGAATTTTAAAGTAACGACTTCTTCTTCAATTGACATCCTCCCCGCTTCGTAAACTCACGAACGAGGATTCCTGAAAGGAACTTTCACCGAAACTCTCTTTTGTCTTACAAAATGATAGTTTCGATATTAGGCCATCGAGGCCGTCACGAGGTTGTCTGCTGATTAAATGCCAGTCCATTTCTGGTAGGCAAGTGCGACGCCGACTTCAGGCTGTGCCATCAGCCCTCCTGTGATAGGCATATAGCCACTCAGGCACTTGTATTTTAACCATACAAGCAGATAGTTTGCTGCATACTCCCTGCAATACAGATTATATCCTATTCTAATCACAGATTAGATACTTGCACGGCAAGTTAGACGATAATCCAGTTACAGTTTTTAGCGAGTACCTTGAACATTTTACGCACTAAAGGGTTAGTTAGTACAACTCCTTATATTCACTTTTATTACTAACTATATTATATCACTAAGAAAACAAACGTTCAACAAATATAAAGATTTTTAACTATAAATCAGCCGATTCATCCCCGCCCATTAACATGAGCGAGGCTTTCTCGGCTAAAGTAGGGTAATCCTGAGATTGTGGTAGAATTTAATACGGCAAATTATTATCAGGAATTTGAGAATCTGGTTAAAGCTATTCGAAAAGAGAGAATTGGTTATAATAATAAATAAGCTTTAAATCCTGTAGAGGCAAAAAAATTCCCGCTCAGTAATTAGCTGAGTGGGAATTTTTGTTTTCTATTAATTTTTTATGCTGCCTGAGCTTTAAAATCTCCCTTATTTCTAAACTGCAGGTAAATTACAACTGCCAGTAATAAGACACCATAGATATCAGACTGCCAGCCCGGGATTAATAAACCATAGGCACTTCCCAGTAGAATCAGTCTTTCAATAATTGTAGTTTTGCGGTTTAAGTAGCCGAGTACTGCTGCTGCCAGCGCAAAAACTCCCAGAATTGAACTACCTGTAATTAAAATAACCTGAACTGCATTAGTGTCAATTAAAAGCAGTGAAGGTGAATAAGCAAAAACAAAGGGGACCACAAAACCGGCAATGGCCAGTTTAACAGCCGTCAGCCCAGTTTTAAGTGGATTTGACCCCGATATTCCCGCACCTGCATAGGCAGCTAAAGCTGCTGGTGGAGTTAGATCAGCTACTACACCAAAGTAAAGTACAAATAGGTGGGCGGCTAAAATTGGTACACCTAACTCAGTTAAAGCTGGAGCTGCCATAGTTGCCAGCACAATATAAGTTGCAGTTGTTGGCAGACCTGTTCCTAAAATTGTACAGGCCACCATGGTAAAGAATAAGGCCAGGAATAAATTACCCTGAGAAAGGGCAACTGTTAAACTAGTAAACTTTAGACCCAGACCAGTTAGGGTTGTAACTCCAACAATAAATCCAACTGCCGCACAGGCTGCTGCAACTCCCAGAGCCGAAATTGCGCCTTCTCTTAAAGTATCAAGCAAATCCTGTAAGCCCATTCGAGTATCTTCTTTTAAGAAACTTAAAGCAAAAGAAACTATAATCCCAAGAAAAGCAGCTCTCAGTGGAGTATAACCTCTAAATAGATAATAGAAAATAATGATTAAAGGTACTATCATGTGGCCTCTTGTTTTTAATACTGTTAAAAACCTGGGAATTAAATCATCGCTGATACCCTGAAGCCCCTGTTTTTTGGCTTCAAAGTGAACCATTAAACCAACTGTAATGTAATATAAAATTGCCGGTAAAATAGCTGCTTTAGCAATTGTAACATAGGGGACACCAATAAATTCGGCCATGATAAAAGCTGCTGCTCCCATAATCGGGGGCATAATCTGGCCGCCTGTAGAAGCTGCTGCCTCAACCGCAGCTGCAAAGCGTGAATTATAGCCGACCCTTTTCATTAATGGGATTGTAAAAGATCCGGTGGTAACTGTATTGGCTACCGAACTTCCGGAAATAGAACCCATCAGACCACTGGATACAACTGCTGCTTTAGCCGGCCCACCAGTAGTTCTACCGGTGAGAGATAAAGCAAGGTCAATAAATAAATCACCAAGACCGGTTCTTTTGGCGAAGGCACCGAGGAGTAAGAATAAGAAAATATAGGTTGCTGATACTCCCAGTGGAATACCGAAAATCCCCTCAGTTGTAAAGTACATGTGGCTTGCAATTCTGGACCAGGAATAACCGCGGTGAGCTAACATCCCCGGCATCTGCTGGCCGTAGTGAGCGTAAAGTAAAAACAGGATTGAGATCACCGGCAGCTCGGGTCCTAAAGCTCTTCTGGTACCTTCGAGCACAATTATAATTGCCAGGATAGCCATAAATTGATCAAGTTCAGTGTACATTCCAGCTCTGTGGACCAGTGCTTCATAGTTAATAATAATATAAGAAGAAATTGCTATACTTCCTAAGGCTAGCAGTAAATCAAAAGCCAGAATGAATTTATTTTTCTTCTTTTTCTTTAAAGCTGGGTAGAGGAGAAAGATCAGGGTAAAGATAAAACCCAGATGGACTGCCCTCTGTTTGAGTGCAAGTAGGACTCCAAAACCAGCTGTATAAAGATGGAATAAAGAAAGGGTAATTGCAATTGTAGAAACTATAATTGCAGCCAGACCCGTATATTTTCTGTAGTCTGTACTTGGATCATATTTTTTTAATAATTCATCTTCTTTTAAGTGTTCTTTTTCAGCCATTTTAAAACCTCCTTTTGATAAATCTAAAATAGCTAATTTTTTTGCATTGAATCTGAAGCAGAGTTTCAGTCTCTATTTCTTGATAGAGAGGAATCGTATCTTCCTTAAAAACAAATTCATGTTCTGCATAGTCACTAACTCTGAGCATAATCTCCGGCAGAAATTGATTGATATTTTTAATAATAAACTTATCATTTTCTACCAGATATTCCCCCTGGACAGCCTCAGTTGGAAGACCTGCTCCATAGGACTGATATTCTGTTCCGGTTAATAATATTTTTCCATCTTTGATTTCAAAAATTTCGATGACCGGGGTTTTGGCAACTGAATGCAGATACTTAATTTTAAATTCTGCACCATTTTCAGCCTTTTCCTCCCAGATTATTTTATCCTGCTGATAGTCAATTATCTGCAGCAGATTTACTTTAAAAACAAAGAGTGAAAATACTATTATTAAAATAAATAATGTAAGCAAAAAAAATATAAATTTTTTATTTTTTTTCATAATAAATGAGAGCCGGGTATTTTTCAATACCCGGTTATCCTCCTTTAATAATTACTAAAGGCATAATATAAATTTTTCAGCAAAGATTATCAAAGCTACTTATAGTTTACTTTAATTTCTCTTTAAATTTATTATTCAGCCTCATCGTAATATTTTTGAGCACCAGGATGTAATTCAACTGTCATTCCATCCTGAGCAGTTTCTAATTGAATATCTCTGGCTCTATCATGAGCAGCGATTAAAGTGTCACGATTTTCAAAGATAGCTTTAGTAATGTTATAAACTACATCTTCACTTAAGTCTGAATCTGCAACTAAGATAGCTTTTAAAGCAACAGTTTGAATGTCACTATCCAGACCATTATAAGTTCCAGCTGGTACAGTTACTCCAGTTAAATAAGGATATTCAGAATTCAGTTCTTTAACATCCTGATCACTAAAGTTAATCAGAGAAATATCCTGAGTTGCTGCAACATCCATTACAGCAGCAGTTGGAATACCAGCAGTTAAGAAAGCTGCATCAATCTGTCTATCTTTAAGACGGCTGGCAGCTTCACCAAATGAAAGATAATCTTCATTGATGTCATCATAAGTTAAACCAAAGAATTCTAAGATCTGCTTTGCATTAGCTTCTGCACCACTACCAGGAGCACCAACAGCTACACTTTTACCTTTCAGATCAGCAATTGATTCGATTCCTGCATCATTACGAACAATAATCTGAATTACCTCCGGGTATAAAGCTGCAATTCCACTCATATTATTAACCTGATTATCAGCAAACTGGTTTTGACCATTGACAGCATAGCTGGCAATATCATTTTGCAGAATTGCTAATTCAACTTCTTGATTATAAATTAAGCGGGTATTAGTAACAGATGCCCCGGTTGATTGAGCAGAGGCATTCATGTTATCTATATTTTCATTTAAGACCTTGGCAATTGCGCCTCCGACCGGATAATAAGTTCCGGAAGTACCTCCGGTTGCAATTGAAAGGAATGTTGTCTGGGCAGAAACCATTCCACTGAGTAAAAGACTAAAGACTATAACGGCAGTTACTACTAGTAAATAATTTTTCTTTTTTAACATAAATTATATCTTCTCCCTTCTAGAATTTAATTAATTTAGTACTTTAACACTTTAATACATTTATTTTGAGATTAAAATGTTCCTATTCAATTTTACAATAATTAGAGTCAAAAAGCAAATAGATGGTAAAGCCTTTAAAGCACAACAGCTTTAAAATACGCGGATTTCAGGATACATTACTTAAAAAACTCAATATATTAATAATTATCAGTAAAATTAGATTTTTTAATTTTACTGCAGAGGCCGTTTGAAAACGGTCAATTAAAATTAAGTGAAAACTTGAACAAAGCCTTGAGATGAGTTATAATAATAAGCAAAGTTAATATCTGATCAGCCGGGGCCACCTGTCTGAAAGGATATCACGTTAAATAACTGCCTGAATTTAAGGAGAAATTCTGAGAATCAGGGGAGGGGTCTTTCTATGTCAAAATTTAAGTAGAATATGTTGGTACCAGGTCCAAAACGGCCGTTTTGGACCTGGTTAAAAAGAATAAATTCACAATTTGGAGGAGAATAATGAAAAAAAGAATTGGCTCAGTAGCAGTAGTTGTAGAAAAAAGAGAAAAGGTAAGTGACCGGATTAATAAAATTTTAAGTGAGCATGCAGACTGTATTATCGGCCGGATGGGAATTCCTTCCGCTGAACACGGCTTATCGATGATTTCTCTAATTGTAGAGGGAACACCGGATCAGATTGGAGCAATGACCGGTCAGTTAGGAAACCTGCCGGGAGTTAACTTAAAGTCTGCGCTGACCAGTGTACAGGTACCGTGAACCTGTCGGTTTTTGTATAACTGTGTCTAGAAAAGGTTTTAGTTGACATTTTTCGACATAAACCGGGTGGTTCCCGGTGCATGGACATAAAAGGAGGAGATTAAGATTAATTATTTTAAGGAAGAGTTTGGAGAAGATTACAGGACAGAAGTCTGTGACTATATAACTGATGAGAAAATTGAAGGAATTCTGGCTGAGGCCAAAAAGCCAGGTCAGAAGGAAGTAAATCGAATTATTGATAAAGCTTTAGAGTTAAATGGAATTAGCCCTGTTGAGGCGGCAACTCTGCTGCAGGTAGAAGATGAGGAGCTGATTGACCGCTTTCTGGAAGCTGCCCGCAGAGTCAAGGAAGAAATTTATGGGAAGCGGCTGGTGATTTTTGCTCCCCTATATTTTGCCAATCAGTGTGTTAATAACTGCCTCTACTGTGGTTTTCGCAAGGACAACCATCAGGTTGATCGCAAAAAATTAAGCCAGCAGGAAATTCGGAATGAAGTAGAGGCCCTTGAGCGCGAGGGACACAAGCGGCTTTTAGTTTTAACAGGAGAGGCTCCAATAACTGATCTTGATTATGTTGTTGAAAGCATTAAAACTGCCTATGATGTTGAAACCGAAAACGGGGGAGAAATTAGAAGAATTAATGCTGAAATTGCACCATTAAGCACTGAAGATTTTAAAAAGCTCAAGCAGTCAGAGATTGGCACCTATACCTGTTTTCAGGAAACATATAATAGAAAACAGTATGCAAAACTGCATCCATCAGGACCAAAGAGCAACTATGAGTGGCGCCTTTCTGTAATGGATAGGGCACAAAAAGCAGGGATTGATGATGTCGGAATTGGTGCTTTATTTGGACTTTATGATTACAAATTTGATGTAATCGGTATGCTCTTACATGCAGAATATTTGGATCAAAAATATGGAGTTGGCCCCCATACAGTATCAGTACCCAGACTTAATCCAGCTCTGGGGACACCCTTAGATGAAGTTCCTTATCCAGTCTCTGATTCAGACTTCCGCAAACTGGTTGCAGTATTGAGGCTTGCTGTTCCATATACAGGAATGATCTTGTCCACCCGGGAAAGTACTGAAATGAGAAATGAATTATTTGAGCATGGTGTTTCTCAAATTTCTGCCGGCTCCCGCACAACTCCTGGCGGCTATGAGAAAAAAGAGAAAAACAAAGAAGAGCTGGCCCAGTTTTCACTGCATGACCTGCGCCCGATTGATGAAATTATTTCTGGAATTGCAGAGGCTGGATATATTCCAAGTTTCTGTACGGCCTGTTACCGCCTCGGTCGGACTGGAAAAGATTTTATGGATCTGGCCAAGCCGGGTAAGATTCAGGAATTCTGCCGTCCCAATGCAATGCTGACCTTTAAAGAATATCTGGAGGATTATGGGACAGCAGCAAGTCGGAAACATGGAAAAGAATGTTTAACTGAATTAATGGAGCGGTTGGAAAATGACAATCCTAAACTGGCAGAAAATATTGCTGAGAAGCTGGATGCAATTGCAGAAGGAAAGCACGATTTGTACCTTTAGATTTTAATGATGACATTTTCATTACAACTGATTGCACAACAATTAACTACATTATATAAGGAAGTGGGAAAATGAATTCTACAGCTAAAGGAGATCGGCCGCATATTGCAGTTTTTGGCAGGCGAAATGTCGGTAAATCTTCTTTAATTAATAAACTGACTAATCAGCAGCTGGCTCTGGTTTCAAGTCAGCCGGGAACAACTACCGATCCCGTTTATAAGGCGATGGAGCTTTTGCCGCTGGGACCGGTAATGATGATCGATACGGCAGGGATTGATGATCAGGGTGAGCTCGGAGAAATGAGGATCAAAAAGACCAAAGAAATAATGCGCAAAACTGACCTGGCCCTGCTGGTGATTTCAGCTGTGCAGGGAGCAGGAGATTTTGAGGCGGAACTAATCGAAGAGTTTCAGGCTAGAGAAATTCCCTTTATTACAGTTTTAAATAAAAGCGAGCTGCTGGAATCAGAGGAAGAAACTGCAGCTTTAAGGGAAATCAGAGATTTTACTAAAAGTTATCAGCTTGATTTTCTAAAGGTAAGTGCGGAAAAAGAGATAAATATTGACCTGATCAGAGAAAAGATTGCTGCAGAAATGCCGGCTGATCAGAGCCGAAACACAATTATGGGAGATTTAATTGATCCCGGAGATGCTGTGATTTTAGTAACTCCAATTGACAGTGCAGCTCCAAAGGGAAGACTTATTCTGCCTCAGGTGCAGACAATTAGAGATATTCTGGATCATGATGCCACAGCTCTGGTAACTAAAAAAACAGCTGTCAGCTCAGAGATCAAAAAATTAAAAGAGAAGCCGAAAATTGTAGTTACAGATTCTCAGGCTTTTGAGACTGTCTCAGAATCAGTCCCTGAAGATATTTTACTGACCGGTTTTTCTGTGCTTTTTGCCCGCTATAAAGGTGATCTTAAAACTTTTGTCCGGGGAGCAAAGGCGATGGAAAAACTCAAGGCTGGAGACAGGGTACTGGTGGCAGAAGCCTGCACCCACCGCCGTCAGCAGGATGATATTGGAACAGTAAAAATTCCAAACTGGGTTCACGAAAAAATTAGCCCGGAGATTGAATTTGATCATGTTTCAGGCCGTGAATTCCCAGAAAACCTCAATGATTACAGAGTTATTCTGCACTGCGGCAGCTGTATGCTGAATCGAAAAGAAGTATTATCCAGGTTAAAAGAGGCAGAAGAGGCGAGGATTCCAGTTATTAATTATGGAATGGGAATTGCCTGGCTGCATGGAATTTTAGATCGGGCTTTAAAACCCTTTCCCGAGGCTCTAAAGCTCTGGCAGCAGAAGCAGGAAGAAGTAGATCAAAAAGAAATAGAAGAGGTGGTTTAGGTGAATCAATTTAGAATAAAAAGGCTGGTCGATCAGGCATTTGAGCAGGCAGAATTAGCTAAAGAAGATATTAAAGCTCTGCTGGCTGCAGATATTGCTGAACTTGATTATCTGCTGCAGCAGGCTGATCAGAAAAGAAAGGAAGTCTGTGGTGATGAGGTTCATCTGCGGGCAATTATTGAGTTTTCAAGTTACTGTAAGCAGAACTGTCATTACTGTGGGCTGCGGAAAGAGAACCACAAGCTTGAGCGCTATCAGCTAAAAAAAGACGAAATTATAGAGACTGCCGGGATGGCCTCTGAGCTGGGTTATCAGACAGTTGTGCTGCAGTCGGGTGAGGATGAATATCCGGCAGCTGAAATTGCAGAGATTATTAAAGAAATTAAAAATACTACTGATCTGGCTATCACTTTGAGTCTGGGAGAAAGAGATTTTGCGGCTTATAAACTCTGGCGGGAGGCCGGTGCTGACCGTTATCTTTTAAAACACGAAACTGCCGATCAGGCTCTTTATGAAAAGTACCATCCCGGGATGAGTTTTGAAAATAGAATTGAAAGTTTAAACTACCTCAAGACAATTGGCTATCAGATTGGCAGTGGTGTAATAATTGATCTGCCAGGACAGACTCCTGAAATTTTGGCTGAGGATCTGCTGCTCTCACAGGAGCTGGAGCTTGATATGATTGGTTCCGGCCCCTTCATTCCTCACGAGCAGACACCGCTTGCTGAGAGTAAAACTGGTACAGTAGAAATGACCTTGAAATTTACTGCTTTAAGCAGACTGCTGCTGCCGCTGGCCCATATTCCGGCAACGACTGCTCTGGGAACCATTGACGCAGAAGGAAGGCAGAAAGCTCTGCTGGCAGGTGCCAATGTAGTAATGCCAAATGTAACTGATTCAAAGTACCGAGAAAAATATCAGATTTATCCCGAAAAAATTTGTGTCAACGAAGAGGCAGGAGACTGCCGGCAGTGTATTGGAGGGATTATCGCTTCTCTGGGGCGAGAGGTCAGTCAGACTAAAGGCCACAGTTTAAGATAATCAACTAATAATGCTAAAGACGATATTAAAACCAAATTAAGTTTGAGCTTTAAAAAAACTCCCACTTAGGTAGAAGCATTTAGAACTGATGCTTTTACTGGTGGGAGTTTGATTTATTTTAAAAGATAAAATTTTTTATAATTTAGATATTTATTTTTCTTTATCTTCTTCTGCTTCGACCTTTTTTTCTTCAGCTTTTGAACTTCCATTTTCATTATTGCTGAAATCCAGAGCCTTGTTTGTTGCTGCAAAATATTCAGTCTCAGGTAAATAAATATTATTTTCGCCAACTTTTTCAGACAGACCAATTTTTCTAAACATCTTAAGAATCTTTTCGTTGACCCCCGTTAGCATTACCTCACCACCACTGGCCTGAACCTGATCGATAAATTCCTCTAAAACTCCAATGATGGTGATGTCAACTCTCCTTACATTGCGAAAACGGATAATAAAATCTGTGTCTTTGGCAAAAAAATCTTCCAGCTGCTCTTTTAAATCATCAGCAGCACTAAAATGAACAGCTCCTTTGAGATCGACTACTCTTGCCTGTTTCGCTGAAATCTCAGATTGATCTGCATCTTCGTGATGAGCATGGTGGAGGTGATATCCCTTGTCTCCTTCTTTTTTATCATAGTAGAGCATTTCGATATCTGCTTTTTTAGAAATCTGTAGAACAACAACCAGCGAAACCATAACTCCAAAATAGATTGCCTGGTCAAGGTTGGGCAGCACAATTGTGGCGGTAAAAGTTGACCAGAAAATTAAAGCATCTCCTCTGGTGGTTTTCATATTTTTAATAACTTCTTTAAAATCCGCAATTCCTAATGCAGCAGCTATAACCAGACCTGCCAGCACAGCAACCGGAATGTAGGCTAAAAGTGGTCTAAAAAACAAAATGAAAATTATAATCGAAAGGGCACAGAAAAACTGAGAGATTCTGTGTCTGGCGCCAGCACTTAAGTTGGCAAAGGTATTGGAAAAAGAAGCTGAAATCGCAAAGGCACTAAAAAAAGAAATAACCATATTGCTGATTCCCTGGCTTCTAAATTCTCGGTCAAAATCAGGTTCCTCATCAGTTTTTAAAGAAATTGCCTGCAGGACCGCCATTGTCTGGATCAGTCCTAAAAGAGCTATAGAAAAAGCCTTGCTGTAAAGCTGGCCGACTAGATGCCAGTCAAAGTTTATTAAATTAAAATCAATAATTCTTTTTGGAATTTCGCCAACTAAAGAAATTGAGCTGTTCAGCCCGCTTGCTGCCGTAAAGATTGTCATAATAGTAACTGTCAGCAGATATTCAGGAAGTTCTTGTTTGAGGCGTGGGATTAGGTAGATTAAAATTAGAGTTAAAAGTCCAACCCCAAGGTTGATATAATTAATCTGCTCAAAATTTTTAATAAACTGCCAGCCTTTGGTGATGACATTGGAGCCTGAAACGCTGACCCCGGTGAAATTTTCGATCTGAGAAAAAAGAATTAATACTGCAGCTCCATGTGAAAGGGCAACAACTACTGGATGGGATACATATTTGATTAATTCACTTAGATTAAAACTGACCAGTAAAAACTGAAAGAGTCCGATTAAAAATGTAGTTAAAAATATAATCTCCAGATAATTTTCACCCTGAAAATTACTTAAACTACTAAACAGGGCAACGGCCATCATATTTGTTGGACCGACAATCACATATGATGAGAGATTAAAAATAGAGGCGGTGAGCATTGAAAAAATGGAAGCATAGATTCCATAAATTGGATTTATGCCCAGGATTAAAGCATAGGCCATATTTTGCGGCAGAGCAATGGTGGCTGTTGTTAATCCACTTATCATATCATTTTTATACTTTTTAAATAGACTTTGTATATTTTGCACGGTATTCACCCCGGCTTTTTTGAATTTAATTTTAACTTTGCTTATAGTTTAACAGGCCAGCCAGAAACTTTCAATTGAAATAGGAAATTTAAAATAAATTTACATCTGAAAATATTGATTGCTATCTACTTGTTAGTGTAAAATAAAAGTGGGATTTAAGAATTGATTTATGTAAATAGGCAGGAATTTTAAAACAAATAAAGAAGGAGCCTCACAAGGACAAAAAATCAAAGAAAGGAGTGAGGCCCCTTGGAACTTAATTTAAGAATATTACAAAATGAGACTAACTTCAAGGATGTAGAGAAGAAAATTTTTAGAATCGTCTGCAAACAGGCTCAAACAGCACTAAAAAAGCTTTTAGAAGACATTGATCAGGCTATCATGGAAAATAGAGATAAAGATAAATTTAAACTTAAAGATATCAAAAAAAGAACTATTGATACTCTTTTTGGTGAAGTGACTATTGAAAGAAGATACTACAAAGATTCTAATGATGAGTTTAGATTTTTGCTTGATGAATATTTAAATTTACCTGCTAATGAAAGGCAGTCTCCTGCTTTGAAAGAGATAGCACTGGACCTGGTCCAGGAACTTCCATATAGAAAGGCTGCAGATAAAATAGATAATATTTTAGAGACTTCAGCCAGTCATACAGCCATTTTCAACTGGGTCCAGAGAGAAGGAGAAAAACTCAGTAAAGAAGCTGAAACAAAGCAGCTTGATTTCTTTAGAGATGGACTGATACCAGATGATAAAGATGAAGATAGAAAAGAAATAGAGCATCTTTTTGTAGAAGCAGATGGAATTCATATACCACTTCAAAATGATGAAAAAGAGAAAGGTGAATTAAAGCTTGGTATGAGTTATCAGGGATGGGAAAAAAGACATCCTATGAGTGACGAATATAATTTGACTGGAAAAAAATATTATGGCGGAGTATTTAGCAGTGATGAGTTCTGGAAAGAAACTGCAGCAGAGATGTATGAAGACTATGCTTTCAGTAATGGCAGCATTTCCGTTTTATGTGGAGATGGAGCTGAATGGATAACAACAGGTAATGAATATATACCGCAGGTACAGGTCAGATTCCTGGATGAATATCACCTAAACCAAAAGTTTTTTAGAAAGCTTGGTAGATCAGAGTTTGTTCCTAAATTACTGGACAATATAGAAGAAAATGATATAGATAAGCTAAGAGAAAATCTAAAGAAAGCAAGGCAGTACAGGCATAAAGAGAAAGATAAAAAGAAAGTAGACCAACTCAAAAAATATCTCTTAAAAAACTGGGAGTTTATTCGTGATAAAAAGCAGAAGCAAAAGAAAGAGAATTTAGGTCTTCCTGAAGAAATAAGGGGGTCTGGGAGCAATGGAATCTAATATAGATAAAGTTTTAGCTAATAGATTCAAAAAAAGAGGTATGAGATGGTCTAGAAAAGGAGCAAGAAATTTAGCAAAGATAATAATAGCAGATAGAAATGACAGCTTAGAAAAGCATTTAAACAAGATTAACTGGGAGTTTAAAACGGATGATTTAAGAAAAGTATATAACAATGTGCAAAAGAAATATTCCAGATCAGAATCTGAAGTATTAAGAGCTACAATGCCTGCCCTTAAAGGTCCAAAATCAGGTCAAAACTGGGTTAAGGGACTAAAAAATATATCAGATCCAATGACAAATAACCCGATAATTTGAGCTGTTTAAATAGATTCTGATATTTGCAGGAGAAGTATGTCTAAAAATAGTTAAATTTCAAGCCAAAAACTAAAAGCTGATATTAGCTAAGATTTAAGCTCAAAAAAATAGATCTAAATAAAGTAAATATAAGATTTTGTCTTTGTGAGGAAAAAGTCTCCCACAAAAGTTTGACACAAACTATCTATTTCTATATACTAGAAATATGAATTAAAATTTGTTAAACTTGAATTCGGCAAGTAAAAATACCTAATCCAGTTATGATAGTCTTTAAACAGTAAATCTAGTTCAAATTTTTTTGAATAAAAAAAATAGAATCTCCCTTAAGGTTTATGGTAAAATGTTTTTAGGACAAAAAACCATACCAAAACCAAAAAGGAGATTCTGATATGAGTTTACCACAAAACAACAATAAAATAAATAGTTTTAACAAATTAAATATTCCAGCTAAATTTGATAGTGATACTGTGTCTAGTTGTCCAGCCTTTTCTTATCTGGAAGCTGCTAAATCCTGTATAGATTTTAAATCTTTAATTTCAGATAATATTAGCTATCAAAAAGCAGCTAATGCAATCTATCAGCCTGCTGATATCATTGATTTTATGGTTGATGCATCTATTCTAGGCTATTCCCGCTTTTCTCACTATGAAACTCTTAGAGAGGATGCAGGATATTTAAAAATCAAAGATTTTAATGTTCCCAGTGAAAAAGTCTGTCGTGATCTTCTAAAAGCTATGCCAGAAGAAAGTGTAAATGAACTGAGAGAGCTCAATAAAAATCTTCTTGCAACAATTGCTAAAACACAGCCTGCTAAAGAAGTAATACTCGACTTTGATGATACAGTCTGTACCGTTTTTGGTAATCAGGAAGGTTCTGCAAATGGATATAATCCCAGATATAAAGGCAGACCTTCTTTTAAAGAGAAAGTTGGTATCATTTCTAAGACTGATGAACTACTTAACCTGACACTGGAAGAAGGTACTCATCACAGCAACCATGAATTCCTTAGTTTCTTAGAATCCTGTATTGAGACTCTACCTAAAACCTGGTATCTAAAAAGAATCAGAGCAGATAGAGGATTTTTTGATCAGAAAAACTTTAGATACTGTGAAGATAACGGTATCGAATATGTGATCAAAGCTAAAATGCAAAATGGTGTCAAAAAAATTATTGATTATGTTAATGAAAATCCAGACCAATACCCCTGGGTTAAAATCGATAACACATTTAGTGTTACAGAAATTAGAGTTCCATTAAAAAGCTGGGATAGAGAGCGTAGATTTGTTTTAATCAAAAAATCGTTACCTAAAAGCAACAAAAATGGTCAGCTTCTTTTTGAAGAGTTCACCTATGAATATCAGGCCATAGTTACTAATGTTGACTATCTAACAGCTGAAGAAGTATTCAATGACTACAACCAACGCTGTAATATTGAAAACAAGATCGACGAGCTGAAAGAGGGTTTTGCTTTCGACCAAAACACTCAGATTAACCGCAAATGTAATGAGCTGTATTTACTGATTAAAATGATTGCTTTTAACCTTAATAACTGGTTTAAAAGAACTTTCTTGCCTGAAAGTATGCATCATCATGAAATAACAACGATCAGAAGGATATTTTACAAAATAGCAGGTAATATCTGCGGCAGCGGCTGGTACAAACACATCCGCTTTGCCCCAAATAAACTGCTGGAAAAAACAATTAAATATCTTAGAAAAGCACTAACAGATTTTAGAAAGAAGGTGGTGCTAAATTAAAACCACCAGTACAGTTTAGATTAATTTTTAAGCTATGAAAACCATAGTTTAGCTAAGTGCGTCTAAAATCTGGAAGCTGAATAATTTATTTAACTGGTAATTTAAATGAAGACTAAATATTTGATTTTAATAGATTGAAATGATTTTTTAACGGCAAAAACCTAAAAAGAACCACTTTAACTATTTACTTGCCGAATTCAAGTTAAAATAAAATGTAGGACTTAAAAATATCAGATTAAATTTTTAAGATAAATTAAAAATTGTTGCCTGGATAAACCTGGAGGAAAAGAGGTGTTTTAATGATTTTCAAAAATAAATTTTTGGTAATTTTTGTTTTAACAATAATTTTAATTACTTTTTCTGCTGGTCTATCAGCTCAGCAATTGAGTGGGGAGAAAAATGCTGGAGTTACGGAGATTAAGGAAGAATTAAATAGCAGTATAATTTTTATCATGGCTCTAATTTTGATTCTTGTCTTATTATTCATCTGGGAGCCGATGCCGATCAGTCTAATGGCAGTTTTAGTTCCGATTGCTCTGACTATTTTTAGCGATCTGTCGCAAATGACAGTTGAAGATGCACTGTCTGGCTTTGGTAATCCGGCAACAATTACTGTTATGGCAATGTTTGTTTTCAGTGCCGGTATTCAGCGCAGTGGAGCAGTTCAGCTTTTAGGTGATCGAATCTCTAAGCTGACCGGTAAAAATCCTAAAAGGCAGATAACTTTAATTTCAGCGCTGACGGGGTCAACATCTGCAGTTATCAATAATACTCCGGTTGTTGCTGCTCTGATTCCAATGGTCAGGGAACTGGGGCGTAAAACAGATGTCTCACCTTCTAAACTGCTGATTCCTCTATCTTATGCAGCTATGCTGGGGGGAACGGTAACTTTAATTGGTACTTCCACTAATCTGCTTGCCAGTCAGGTATCTGAAAGAATGCTGGGCCACCCTTTTTCAATGTTCGAATTTTCGCTTTTAGGATTGATTGTCTTATTTATTGGTATTGTTTATTTGCTTACGGTGGGCTATAAATTAACTCCAGCCAGATTGGAAGTTGAAGATGATTTAACAGATGAGTATGAAATGCGCTCCTATCTGACAGAAGTGTTAGTTGGAGAAGACTGCAGCTTTGTTGGTAAGAGTTTTGACGAAATAGCTGAAAATAAGGATTTAGATTATGATATAATCAGGATAATCCGCAATGGCAAACAGTTTATGGAGCCCCTAAATGCAAAGACTGTAAGGGTAGGTGACCATTTAATTATTCGAGCAAAGCAGGATACACTGCTGGAATTAACCAACAGCAAGGGGATGAAAACTCTGCCGGAAATGGTGGTTGATGATGATTCAATTGAACAGCCGCTGGCAGGTGAAACTCTGGTTGAGGTTGTGGTTCCTGCCCATTCTTTTTTGGTCAATAAAACTTTAAAGGAAATCAACTTTTTGGAAAGATATGACTGTAATGTTCTCGCTTTGCGGCGTGGGGAAGAACTGACCCATCAGAGAATGGAAGATTATCGCTTCCAGCCGGGAGATCTTCTGCTTTTACTGAGTACAGAAAAAACTTTAAACAGGCTGCGTAAAAACAGTAATTTTATTATTGATCGAGAATATGATCCTAATTTATTTGACCGCAAGAAAATGTATATTTCGCTGGCAGTACTTGTTTTTTTTATCGGCTCAGTATCACTGGGAATAATTCCGGTGGCAATTGCTGCTTTAAGCGGGGCCTTTTTAATGGCCTTCAGCGGCTGTATTAATAAAAACGATTTTTTTAATGCAATTGACTGGGAGGTATATTTTCTGCTTTCAGGCTTAATTCCAATGGGGATGGCAATAGAGAGATCAGGGACAGCTGCCTATATTGCTGCTCAAATTAATAATTTAGCAGCAATATTTCAGCCGATATTTATTTTAATGATTATTTATCTGCTGACTTCACTTTTAACAAATCTGATCAGCAATAATGCCAGTGTACTTTTGATGCTTCCGATTGCTGTAGGTACTGCTGAACAGCTGGGAATCAACCCCTTTGCCTTTGTTATCACAACAACTTTTGCAGCCAGTGCCGCCTTTGCCAGTCCTGTAGGCTACCAGACAAACCTGATGGTTTACAGTTCCGGCGGCTTTAAGTTTAAAGACTTTATTATTGTTGGTGCTCCCCTGCAGATTCTGCTGACAGTAATAGTACCGCTTCTGGTCAAAATGATCTGGGGTTTTTAGCTGCTTAGTTTAATAAAATTGAATAGATTATTGTTAGAGCTGAAGCAGCCATTTTGAAATCCGGTTGTTTTGGCTCTTTTTTTATTCTTTTATTAATTTATTTAATATTTTTATTAAAATAATTAATTTTTTTAAAAAATACTTTATAAATATTAATTTTAGGTTTATAATATTAAATAAGAGAAAGGGGTTGAGTTAAATGGCATATCCAATTCCGGCTAAATGTCCCACCTGTGAGGGGAAATTGAATGTAACTGAATTAAGATGTAATAACTGTCAGACCAAAATTAGCGGAGATTTTTACTTAGATGAGCTTTTCCAATTAAATTATGAGCAGCAGCAGTTTTTAAAGGTCTTTATTAAAACCAGAGGTAATATCAAGAATATGGAAAAAGAGCTTGAGATGTCCTACCCGACAGTCAGAAATAAGCTGAATGAATTGATTAAGTCCTTAGGCTATGAAGATGATTTTGCTGAAGAAGAGCAGCAGGAAAAAAGGAGAGAGATTCTAGATTTATTGGAAGCGGGAGAAATTGAAGCAGTGGAAGCAGCACAGAGGTTGAAAGAAATTTAATTTAGGATTCTAATTTTGAGAGATAATTTTTTAAGTTTCTATTGTTTGCTTAGAATTATAAACTATTAAAATTTAAAGGGAGCTGAAAAATGATGAATGAAGAAAAAATGAGGATTTTGGAAATGCTGCAGGACGGAAAAATTAATGCTGAAGAGACTGAAAAACTACTGGCAGCTTTAGGTGAAGAAGAAAGTGGCCAGACGGGCGCGCTTCAGTTAAAAAACAGAGAAAGGACCGAGAAATCAGATTCTAAAGAGGGGAATAAGAGACACTTGCGAATAATTGTCAATGAAGCTGGTAAAGAAAAGGTTAATATGTCACTGCCTCTCGGAATAGCAAAGAGTATCTTAAATTTTGTACCTCAGTCAGCAAAAGATAAGATGGCTGAAAAGGATATTGATTTAAATGCTCTGACCAAAACTATTGACGACCTTTCTGAAGAAAAAGAAATTCTAAGGGTTGATGATGAAGGAGAGACTGTGATTATTAGAGTTGAGTAAAAAAAGTGATGACAGATTTTGGTTTAATTCAAATTGTAAATATGTCATTTTAATGATATAATTATGACATGATAAACAAGAGGAGTTGATAATATGCCTCAAATTAAACCGATAAAAGAATTGAGAAATACTAAAGAAATATCTGAAATCTGTCACCAAAGTAATGAACCAATTTTTATTACTAAAAACGGATATGGAGATCTTGTTGTAATGAGTGTTGAGACTTATGATAGATCAATTGCTAAATTAGATTTATATCAGAAATTAGCAGAAGCAGAAAATGAAATAAAAGATGGGGCAGAATTACTGGATGGCGAAGAGGTTTTCTCAGAACTAAGGGAAAAGTATGGAAAAGAATGATTATAGCTTAAAAATTACGAAACAGGCTTATAATGATTTAGACAATGCCTTTTATTTAATCAATGAAGATAAAAAGGATGTTGTAATTATGAGATTTTTGTCCGGGAAACAGAAGTATCAGGATTTTATTTGATTAATCTCAATTTCTATTGTATAATACAGCTAGATAGAGATCTCTACATGACTAGATTTTAAAACTAAAGACTGGGGAGCCAAACTGGAGGCTGAGAGGATGAGTAATCATCGACCCACAGACCTGATCCTGGTAATGCAGGCGTAGGTAGCTATATAAAGATCTTAAACCCTCCGGTTTGTTCCTCACAAATCAGGAGGGTTTTTATTATGCAGAATAAATTTTCAACAAGAATGCTGGCTGAGATTGGAGTTGCGGTGGCTTTAGCAGTGGTGCTTAATTTTCTCAAACTCTGGCGGATGCCTCAGGGTGGTTCCATCAGTTTGGAGATGCTGCCTGTTTTAGTGATTGCCTTTCGCTGGGGAGCTGGTGCCGGTATGTTTAGTGGACTGGCCTATGGACTGCTGCAGCTGATGTTTGGAGCCTATATTATCCACCCGGTACAGCTGATTATGGATTATCCTTTACCTTATATGGTTTTAGGGGTAGCAGGAATGTTTAAGATCAGAAAAAATGGAATTATTCAACCGCTGAGAATGTTCTGGGCGGTACTTGTTGCCGGTGCTCTGCGATTGGTAGTTCACATTTTATCAGGAGTTATCTTTTTTGGGAGTTATGCCCCGGAAGGCCAGAATGTCTGGGTTTATTCCACAATTTATAATGCAACATTTTTGATTCCAACCACTATAATAACCTATATTGTGCTCTTAATTGTAATGAAGGCACTGGAAAATAAGAATTAAATTATTTTAGACAATTGAATACTGACAGGGGAGCCCTACGGCTGAGATAAAGCAGACGCTTTGACCCTTTGGACCTGATCTGGATAATACCAGCGAAGGGAGTTGTGCAGTGGTAATTATTTAAATAATTATTGCACTTATAAACACAGTTTCCTTAGTTGGGGGCTGTGTTTTTTTATATGTAAAAGTTTAATTTTAGGAAGTAGAGATCTGAATTTAGAATCTAATTAAGGCAAAATTATAAGGAGATGACAAATATGACCCAGGTGACAAGAGCAAAAAAAGGAGAAATAACTGCAGAAATGAAGCAGGCTGCAGATAAAGAAAGTATTAGTGCAGAATTTATTAGAAAGCAAATAGCGGAGGGGAAAGTTGTAATTCCGGCAAATGTAAATCACAGAAATTTAAATGCTGTTGCTTTTGGCAAGGGCCTGAAAACAAAGGTAAATGCCAATTTTGGAACATCTGAAGACTATGATCAGCTTGAGAATGAATTAGAAAAACTTAAAGCGGCAGTTGCGGCAGGTGCAGATGCAGTAATGGATCTCTCTACAGGAGATAAAATTGAAGAAACCAGAGAGGCAATCCTAAAAAAAGCTGAAGTTCCAGTTGGTACAGTTCCAATTTATCAGACGGCTGTGGAAACGGTTAAATCCGGCAGGGGAATAATAGAAATGGAAGTTGAAAAGTTATTTGAAGTGATTGAAAAGCAGGTGGAAGAGGGTGTAGATTTTATTACTGTTCACTGTGGTCTGACATTAGAAACTCTCCGGCACCTGGCAGCTGAAGGCAGAGTAACTGATATTGTCAGCCGGGGAGGCTCTTTTTTGGCAGCCTGGATGCTGCATAATAATCAGGAAAATCCTCTTTATGAATATTATGACCGCTTATTAGAAATTTGTTATAAAAAGGATGTTACTTTAAGTCTGGGAGATGCATTAAGACCTGGCTCACTGGCAGATGCAACAGATAGAGCGCAGATCCATGAGCTTTTAGTTCTGGGGGAACTCGTTGATCGAGCAAGAGAAGCTGAAGTTCAGGTGATGGTAGAAGGACCGGGCCATCTACCTTATGATCAGATTGAAACAAATATCAGACTGCAGAAGGAACTCTGCAAAGAAGCACCTTTTTATGTACTGGGGCCTCTGGTTACGGATATTGCAGCCGGTTATGATCATATTACTGCAGCAATTGGTGGTACAGCAGCTGCTGCGGCGGGAGCTGATTTTCTATGTTATGTTACTCCAGCTGAACATATAGGTTTACCTGACATTGAAGATGTGAAAGAAGGTGTAATTGCAAGTAAGATTGCAGCCCACGCGGCAGATATAGCTAAAGGAGTTAAAGGAGCCAAAGAAAAAGATAGAAAAATGGCTGCTGCCAGAAAAAAATTGGACTGGGAAAGACAGATTGAACTGGCTCTGGCCCCGGATAAATTGAGAGAATCAAGAAAAGAACATAATCGGGTATTAAAGGACGAGGATGCCTGTACAATGTGCGGCTCTTTTTGTGCGATGAAATTAGTCGATGATCAGAATGAATAATAAAAAATTAACTTTTTCAGCACTCTTAATTGCTCTGGGAACAATGACCGGACACCTAATCTATATTCCGGTGGGAGTTGCCAAAGCTTTTCCGGTTCAACATTTAATCAATATTTTATCAGCAGTCTTGCTGGGACCGGCCTATGCAGTCTGGAACGCTTTTGCAATCTCTCTGCTCAGAAATATGCTCGGCACCGGTTCTCTGCTGGCCTTTCCGGGCAGTATGATTGGGGCCTTAATAGCCGGATTGCTTTATCAAAAGTTTAAAGAACAGCGCTGGGCACTGGCAGGAGAGTTAATTGGTACAGGCCTCCTGGGAGCAGTAGCCGCCTATCCGATTGCCCGCTTTTTGATGGGCAGCAGTTCTGCAGTCTTTTTCTTTGTCATTCCTTTTTCCTTGAGTGCAGCTGGAGGGGCAGTTATTGCCTATTTATTCTTAAAAGCTGTGGAAAAGGCTGACAGCTTAACATTTATTGAAGATTTAAACTAATACTTAAAGATAGAAAAATGACTGAATAAATTTTAAGATTGGTTAATTAAATTAAGCGAACAAAAGGAGCTGATAAATTTGAAAAAGGTGTTAACAATTGCCGGTTCTGATTCTGGTGGTGGTGCCGGAATTCAGGCTGATTTGAAAACGATGACTGTTCATCAGGTTTATGGTGCTTCTGTAATTACTGCAGTTACAGCTCAGAATACTCTGGGAGTTCAGGATGTTAAAACTCTTTCTGTGACAGCTGTAGCTTCTCAGCTGGAATCAGTTTTAAGAGATATAGAGTTTTCTGCCCTGAAAACTGGGATGCTGGCCAATAGTAAAATTATTGCAGAAGTAGCTCTAAAAATCAAAGAATATTCCCTTTCCAATCTGGTAGTGGATCCGGTTATGGTAGCCACCAGTGGAGATCTGCTTTTAGAACCAGAAGCAGTAACGACCTATCAGGAAAAACTTTTTCCACTGGCAGAAATTATTACCCCCAATCTGCATGAGGCCCGGGTGCTGACCGGAGCTGCTCCAGAAGAAGCTGTTGATCCTCATTATCTGGCAGAAGAATTGATCAAATACGGCAGCAGCTATGTTCTGATTAAAGGCGGCCACAGCAGTAAAGAAAAGAAGCTGCAGAAGGCTGGTGATCTGCTCTATGATGGCAGTCAGTTTATTGAATTTGAAGCAGATTATATTCCAAGCAGCAATACTCACGGGACGGGCTGTACACTGTCCGCTGCAATTGCTTCCAATCTGGCCCGGGGAATGAAGATGGAAAAAGCAGTGGGACAGGCAAAAGAGTTTATCACCGGAGCCATCAAAAATTATTTTCCTGTTGGTCAGGGTAATAGCCCGGTTAATCATCTCTGGCAGCTTCAAAATCAGAGTAATAATCAGCAGCAGAGTGATAATCCACTTATTAGTTCTCTTAAGTTTATCTAGCAGTAAGAGAAAATATCTGAGGAGGTAAAAATAAAAATGTTAAACTGGGATCTTTACTTAATTACAGAAGAAAGTTTATCAGCAGGCAGAAAATCTATAGAAGTTGTTAAAGAAGCAGCAGCTGCCGGAGTGGATGTAATTCAGCTGCGGGAAAAAAATCTGTCTTTGAGAGAAAAATTCCAGCTGGGAAAGCAGGTTAAAAAAATATGCCGCCAGTATGGAATTAATTTTATAGTCAATGATCGGGTAGATCTGGCCCAGGCTCTAGATGCAGATGGGGTTCATCTGGGGCAGAGCGACCTGCCTCTGCGGTCTGCTCGCAAAATCCTGGGGCCGGATAAAATTATTGGCCTTTCTGCCTGGCTCAATCAGGAAATCACAGCTGCTGAGGATGATGGTGCTGATTATCTGGGAGTGGGAGCAATTTTTGAAACTAAATCTAAGCAGCTTAACCCAGATAAAAATGGAATTGGCCTGCAGAAATTGGCTGAAATTAGAAAAAATACTGATTTACCGCTGATAGCAATTGGAGGCCTGAATAAAAACAATGCGGCTCAGGTAATTAAAAATGGAGCTGATTGTATTTCGGTGATCACAGCTCTGACAAAGGCGGAAAGAATAGAAAATGAGGCTCTAGAATTTAAAAAAATTATCAGAGAGGCAAAAAGACAGAGGAGGGCGTTAAATTGTCAGCAGAAAATAATAAAACTGCAGCAGAATTCTCTCAAAACTGGAAGCTAATAAAAAAGACGATCAATTCAGAAAAACCATTAATTCATCATATTACCAATAATGTAACTGTTAATGACTGTGCTAATCTAACACTTAACTGGGGAGCTCTGCCGGTGATGGCCCCGGCAGCAGAAGAGTCAGCTCAGATGGTGGAAAATGCTTCTGCTTTAGTTCTGAACCTGGGTACAATTTCTTCCATTCAGCTGGAATCGATGCTGCAGGCTGGAAGGAGAGCAAATCAACTGGAGATCCCCATCATTTTAGATCCGGTTGGAGTTGGAGCTACGAAATTTAGAACTGATGCTGCTCAACAAATATTGTCTGAGTTAAAAATAGCCCTGATCAAAGGAAATAAAGGAGAAATTTCCTTACTGGCCGGGAAGACAGCGGAGGTTAAAGGTGTAGAGTCGATAGGAGAATATGAAGAGATAGCAGAAAATGCATCGCTGCTGGCTCAGAGATTGGATACAGCTGTTGTGGTCAGTTCGGACACAGATTTAATTGCTGAGGGCAGTCAGCTGGCAGAAATAAATCGAGGTCACCCACTAATGGGAGAAGTTGTGGGTACTGGCTGTATGCTGGGCTCAACTCTGGCGGTTTTTGCTGCAACAGCCAAAAACTCAGGTCTATCTTTATTTGAAGCAGCTAAAACAGCAGTCTATTATTACTCTCTTGCCGGCGAAAAAGCAGCAGCAAAAGAAAATACTCCAGCCAGATTTAAAATAGAATTTATGGATCAAATTTATTTATTAGGGTAGTTTTATTATTTCCAATATATTATTTATTTCCATTATAATTTTTTCAAACTAAGCCAGTCCCGGTCCAGGGCTGGCTATTTTCCATCTAAAACCCCTTATGCCATTGCAAAAAACTTCTAGAAAAGATAAAATAAAATTAACTAAAAATTAAAACTAATTAACTGGAGGCGGATTTAATGTCCGAATTTATAAATAACAGTGAGCAGCGGGTTCAGCAGTTACTAGAATTTTCGATGGGAATGATGGCAGGAAAAAATGGTAAAGAGCTGATTGATCAATATCAGGAAGCAATAGAAAATGTAACTCCTCATGATATGATTGCTATGGAGGATTTACAGATCAAAAAAGGTGTCAAACCGTCTGAGATCAAAGAGGATATAGAAAAAATCATGAATGTCTTAAATCCACATCTGGAAAAATATGAGTGGGATAAGCCGGAAGCGGGCCACCCTCTTTATTATTTAATGCAGGAAAATCGGGAACTGGAAAAACTGCTGCGAAAATTTAAGGACAATATAAAAAGGATAGAATTTGATTCAGAAACAGTAAAGGAAGAGGAAATTGAAAACTTACGCAGTTTGACTATGCAGCTGCAGGAATTTGATAGACACTTTGTCAGAAAAGAAAATATTCTCTTTCCCTATCTGGAGAAAAAATGGAAGAATTATCGTCCCTTAAATGTTATGTGGTCACTGCATGATGATATCCGAAAAAATCTTAAAAAATTACTAAATTTGCTCAGTGATAGAGATAATTTTGATATGGAGATTAGACAGCTCCTGGGTGAAATTTTAATGTTAATGTACAGAATGATTTTTAAAGAGGAAAATGTAGTTTTCCCGGTAGCAATGGAAACTTTAACTCTTAAAGAATGGAAGCAAATCCAGCGAGAAAGTATGCAGATGGGCTATGTTTATATTGAACCACCGCAAAAAAACATTCTTTCTAAAAAAGACGAAAATGGAAAGAAAATAAAAAATGAAGAATCGAAACAGAAAGCCTTAAATAAACAGGGGCAGCCGGGATCTTCTGCTGAAGAAGATTCCGATTACACTCATCCAGGTTCACTGCCGGAAATGGAATCAGATACCGTGACCGGAGAAATTCCTTTAGAAGGTGTAATGCTGGGTCTGGGAACAGGTAATTTAAGCCTGGAAGAAGTAAAAATGATGATTAACAAACTGCCGCTGGACATTACCTATGTTGATCAAAATGACAGGGTTAAATTTTTTTCCAATCCGGAAGATAGATTTTTCCCGCGTTCAAAAGCGATTATCGGCCGCACAGTTAAGAACTGTCATCCACCGGAAAGTGTGCATATTGTGGAAAAAATACTGACTGCCTTTAAAGCAGGGGAAAAGGACAAAGCCCGTTTCTGGATTCAGATGCGAGGCAAATTTATTCTGATTGAATATTATGCCTTAAGAGATGAAAATGGAAATTACAGAGGCACAATTGAAGTCAGTCAGGATCTTACAGAACTTAGAGAATTAGAAGGAGAACAGAGATTGCTGGACTGGGAGTGAAAATGTTTATTCAGGTTTAATTTAACAAAGTTATTAATACTAAAAATATTTAGCAGCAGAAAGGGGCAAATTATGCAGTTTTTAATCAACAATCCACAATTCTGGCGCAGTGCTGGTTTAACGGAAGAACTTCCAGAAGAGATAGAGCTCTCACTAAAAGACGGAAAGCTGGAACTGCCGGAAATGTTAAAAGAAAAAATAGGTCTGGAAGCGGATACAGATCTTAAAATCAAGTTCAATCAGGATGGAATGTATATCGAAAGAGCTGATCCCAGACTGACAAAAGTTTATATTGAACCAACCAGTGACTGCAACTTAAACTGCAAGACCTGTGTCCGTCATTCCTGGGATGAAGAGCTGGGATTTATGGAGCTGGATGATTATAAAAAATTAATTGAAGAGTTAAAAGAATTTGACGGTTTAGAGAAAATTTCTTTCTGGGGAATTGGAGAACCACTTTTCCATCCTCAGATTGCGGAAATGATTGAGTTGGGTTCCGGACTGGGAGTTAGAACTCAGATAATCACTAATGCTCTTTTACTGGATCATAAAAAAGCAGAAGCCTTACTGGAAGCTGGTCTTGACAGTCTGGTAGTTTCGGTTGATGGAACTTCTCCAGAGACTATGGCAGATATTCGATCTGGAGCTGATCTAAAAACTGTAATTGAAAATGTGCGCAGTTTTCACAGTTTACGGGATAAAAAACAGAAAGAATGTGAAATTGGAATTGAATATGTGATTATGAAATCAAATGTGGACGAACTTAAGGATCTGCGTAAACTGGCTTTTAGAATGGGGGCTTCCTTTATATTTCTTACCAATCTGCTGCCCTATACTGAGGATATGTCAGATGAAATACTTTATTCATTTTCCATCAGCCGCTCTCAACCTGAAATCAGAACTAAACACAGACCTGAAATTTATCTGCCGCCAACTGATTTGCGAGAAGATATTATCCGTGATCTATCTGCAGTGGGAGGAAAATCAAGTTCGATCAGCACAACCCAGGTTCCATTTAATCCACATCGTGGTTACTGTAAATTTATAGAGGATGGTTCAATTGCAGTTAACTGGCAGGGAGAGATAAGCCCCTGTATTGCTTTAATGCACAGCTATGACCTCTATATTAGAGAACGAGAAAAACATATTAATAAATTTTCGCTGGGAAAAATAACAGAAGAATCGCTCTTAGAAATCTGGAATAAGGAGAAATTTAAAGATTTTCGCAAAAAAGTTAAGGAATTTCCTTTTTCTGACTGTACTCAGTGTTCGGGCTGTGAGATGTCTAAAGAAAATACAGAAGACTGCCATGGTAATGAATTTCCGGTCTGTGGAGACTGCCTCTGGGCTCGCGGAGTTATTCAGTGTCCTTGAATCAAAAAAACTAATGTGAAAAAATTAATTAAAAATGTGAAAAAAATAATTTAATGAAATTTCTTGACAACTCGATCTCTATCTTTTATAATTTAGACAACTTATTTAAATTTTCTTAATTTAGTCTAAATTCAAAAAAGGAGTGGTTAAGTAAATGGCACAGGTAAGTAGATATTTTATTCCCTCAGTTAATGTATTAGGTAAAGACACAGTTAGTGAAATTGGTGAGCATATTAAGCGTCAAAATGGTTCAAAGGCTTTAATTGTAACTGATGAAGTATTAGTTAAAATTGGTATAGTTGAAACTGTAACTGATCATCTTGAAGAAGCAGGTATAGATTTTGTTGTTTTTGATGGAGTACAGCCAAACCCTACTGTTTCTAATGTAGAGGATGGTTTAAAACTTATAGACTCCGAAAATGTTGATGTTATTGTCTCACTTGGTGGGGGAAGCTCTCATGACTGTGCTAAAGGTATTGCTACTGTTGCCACTAATGGTGGTAAAATTCAGGATTATGAGGGCTTAAATGAGCTTAATAAAGCTATTATGCCCTTAGTAGCTGTTAATACTACAGCTGGTACAGCTAGTGAAATGACTCGTTTCTGTATTATAACTGATGAAGAAAGACATATTAAAATGGCTATAGTTGACTGGAGAGTAACACCTAATGTATCAATTAATGATCCAGTATTAATGCTGGAAAAACCTCAGGCCTTAACTGCTAATACCGGCATGGATGCTCTTACTCATGCTGTAGAAGCTTATGTTTCTACTATTGCTAATCCTTTAACCGATTCAGCTGCAGAAAAAGCATTTGAATTGATTGGAGAGAATTTGCGTAAGGTTGTAGCTAATGGTTCTGACTATGAACTCAGAGAAAAAATGGCTTATGCTCAGTTTTTAGCGGGTATGGCATTCAATAATGCTTCTCTTGGTTTAGTTCACGGTATGGCACATCAGCTTGGTGGATTTTATGACCTACCACATGGTGTTTGTAATGCTATTTTACTTCCTCATGTAACAAACTTTAATAAACTTGCTAAACCAGAAAAAGTAGCTAAAATGGGTAGGTTATTAGGAGCTAAAACTGAGGGTATGACAGTTATGGAAGCAGCAGATGAAGGAATTATGGCTATTGTTGATTTAGCTGCAGACTTAGGTATACCTGGAAGCTTAGAGGAACTGGATGATGTTGATCCTAAAGACTTTGAAACCTTAGCTAAAAATGCTTTAGCTGATGCAAGTAGTGCTACTAACCCAAGACAGGCAACTGTAGAAGAAGTAATTGAAATCTTTGAAAGTGCTTACGAAGGTTTTTAATAATAGATTAATATTTAAATAAATAATTTTTAAAAATATAAGTATATTTACTTAAATATTTAGAGTAAATATACTTATATTAGCTTAATGATTACTGAGCAAAGGTTAAAACTGAACAAGAAAAACAAAAAATTAAAAAAATTAAAAAAATAAAGCAGGAAATTGAACTTTAATACTTAATAAGTAAAGTATACCTTCGAGTCCTTTTGCCTACGGAATTATCTATGGTGGCTGGACCGGGGTTGAGGAAGAAATGACTCAGCCTCCCGTGCTTGGAAAGAAGAGTAATTTTAAAGGAGGTATAATTAATGGGTAAAATTTATGAGTATCAGGTTTTGAGAGTAGACTTAACAAGGGAAGAAATTAAGCGAGAAACAATTACAGGTGAAAATGTTAAAAACTATCTTGGGGGTAGAGGTTTAGCATCAAAAATTCTCTATGATGAGATTGATCCAAAAGTTGATCCACTAAGTCCGGAGAACAAACTGATTTATGCGACTGGACTTTTAACTGGAACAGCAGCTTCTACCGGTGGCCGCTATATGGTTGTCACCAAAGGGCCTCTCACAGGGACTATTGCCAGCAGTAACTCTGGTGGATTTTTTGGAGCAGAATTAAGATTTAGTGGAAATGACATTATAATTTTTGAAGGTAAGGCAGAACGCCCTCTTTATTTATCAATTATGGGAGATCAGGTTGAACTTAAAGATGCATCTGAACTCTGGGGTAAAACTGTTTATGAGACCACTGATCTTTTGATTGAAAAAGCCGGAAATAAAAATGCAAGGGTCAGCTGTATTGGTCCTGCTGGTGAAAACTTAGTTAAATTTGCTGCAATTATGAATGAAAAAGATAGAGCAGCTGGCAGAACTGGAGTCGGGGCAGTAATGGGCTCCAAAAATTTAAAGGCTGTGGTTGTAAAAGCTGATGAAAAACAGGTTGAATACTTTAAAGATGAAATGATGAAGGTTGTTAGAAAACAGACCAAGATGTTGAAAGAAGATGGGGTAACCGGAGAAGGCTTACCTGCTTTAGGTACCAAGGTACTGGATAATATTATTAACTCTACAGGTCTTTATCCAGTCAATAATTTTCAGGAGGGTACTTTTGCTGATGTAGATGAGGTATCCGGTGAAGCTCTGGTTGAAAAAGGATATTTGCAGTCAAATAAAGGTTGTTATGGCTGTCCGATCCGCTGTGCCAGGGACACTAAACTTCCTAATGGCCAGCAGGGTGAAGGTCCAGAATATGAATCAGGCTGGGCATTTGGAGCTGACTGTGGAGTTAATGACTTAAATGCAATTACTGAGGCTAATTTTCTCTGTAATGATCTTGGCATGGATACCATTACCGCAGGTACAACTATTGCCTGTGCCATGGAGTTATATGAAAAAGGCTATATTGATAAGGATGAACTGGAAAATGGACCTGAGTTAAAATTTGGTTCTTCAGAATCAATAATTTATTACACAGAAAAGATGGCTTACCGTAAAGGACTAGGTGATAAGCTAGCAGAAGGTTCATATCGTCTGGCAGACTCTAAAGGTCAGCCTGAACTTTCAATGAGTGTAAAAAAACAGGAACTTCCTGCTTATGACCCACGTGGTGTTCAGGGCCAGGGACTTAATTATGTAACTTCCAATCGCGGTGGCTGTCATGTTAGAGGTTATATGATTTCACCTGAAGTTTTAGGAGCTCCCGAAAAGCTGGACCCACAGGAACTGGAAGGTAAAGCTGGCTGGGTTAAAACATTTCAGGATTTAACAGCTGTTATTGATTCGGTTGGAATGTGCCTTTTTACTTCCTTTGCTCTGGGACTTGATGACTATCGAGAAATAGTAAATGCCGGGACTCGGTTTGACTATACATCAGAATCCTTACTTGAAGCCGGTGAGAGAATCTATAATCTAGAGCGCCAGTTTAATCTGGAAGCAGGAATTTTACCTGAACAAGATAAATTACCTGCTCGTTTTGATGAACCGCTACCTGATGGCCCTCAAAAAGGTAAAAAGTCAGAGTATAGACAGATTTTACCGGAATATTATGAAGTCAGAGGCTGGCAGGAAGATGGCTGGATTAGTGATCAGAAATTAAAGGAGATGAAGATTAAATAATTGATAAAATAAATTGCAGTCTAGATTAAATTAATTTAGCCTCGTAAATCCATCCAGTTCTCTGCCGGGAGCTGGGTGGAATTTTATTATAAAAGGATGATAAAGATGGCATTAGAAGTTAAATTTTATTCTTTATTTAGAATAAACTTAAAAACAAAAGGAATCGAATATCAACAGGAATCAGAAATCACTATTACTGAGTTAATTAAAAAATTGGATCAGGATTTTGAAGGTTATTTTACTCAAAAATTGCTGAAAGAAGATGGAACTATTGCTCGAGGAACAATAATTTTAGTAAATGGTAAAAATATCTTTCATCTCAATAAACTTGAGACAAAAGTTTCTGATGGAGATATAGTTACTTTATTCCCTCCATCGGCGGGAGGTTAATTATGAAATCTTATCTAAAAAGGCAGCAGAAATTATTCACTGAAACACAACAGCAGCGGCTGGAAGAATTAAATGTTATGATTGCCGGCACAGGTGGGCTGGGCACCAATCAGGCCCTGCAGCTGCAGCGAATTGGGATTAATAAAATCTATCTTTATGATTATGATCAGGTGGAAGTCAGTAACCTCAACCGTCAGCTCTGTTATGGAAAAAAAGATATTGGCCGCTTAAAAGTAGAGGCAGCAGTAGAATTTTTAAAAAAATTTGATTTAGAGACTGAAATTATTGCCAGAAATGAAAAAATAGATATGGAGACTGAGGTACCAGAAAATATAGATATTATTTTTGACGGCCTTGATAATTTTGAGTCGCGCTTTATACTGGACCAGCTGGCCGCTGAAAACGAAATAGCTTTTATTCATGCCGGAATAGAAGAATTTTTTGCCCAGATTATGCTGGTGCTGCCCGAAAGTGAGCTGCGTTTAAAAGATGTTTTTGCCGGTTCAGAGAAGAAAGAGCTCCCGGCAGTTTTTTCCCCGGCTGTAACTGTGACTGCCTCGATTCAGGTGCTGGAAGCTTTAAAATATCTGCTTGGTTTTGATGATTATTTAGAAAATCAGCTGCTGCATATTGATTTATTGAGCAATCAAATGGAGTTAATTGACTTAAAGTGATTTAATTTTGCTAAACTGGAGAAATGAATTTTTGCAGAAGTTCTTAATTGTAGTTTCTATACTTGATAAAATATAATTTCTTTGTTAGGCTTTAATTTAGGAGATGATAATATGCAGGCAGAAGTATATCATTTGTTTCACAGTGGAACCGCAGTTAGAGTAAAAAATAAATTATTTATATTTGACTATTATCAAGATCAGCCACAGCAGGAAAAGGCTCTGCAGAGTTCTCTGGAAAAAGGAATAGTGAGAGAAGACAGCTTTAAAAATATAAAAGAAGCCTATGTTTTTGTTTCTCACAGCCACCATGATCACTATAATAGAGTGATTTTTGATTGGGAAAAATATTGTGATCAGATCAGTTATATTTTAGCAGACGAGGTAGAACCAGAGCCAGAGTTAAAAAATGAGGATAACCTTTATTTAATGGAAAAAGACGAAGAACTGCAGCTGGAGCAGATTAATATTTCAAGTTATGGCAGTACAGATGAAGGTGTTTCCTTTCTGGTTGAACTTGAAAATTTAGCAATCTTTCATGCCGGAGATTTAAACTGGTGGAAGTGGAAGAAGTTTACCGAAGAAGTTCAAAAAAGAGAAGCAAGAGAATATAAAAGAGAAGTTGAGAAATTTAAAGATAAGCAGATAGATATTGCTTTTGTTCCGGTTGATCCAAGGTTGGAGGAACATTATTATCTGGCAGGAGAGTATTTTATTGATCAGGTTAAACCGGCACTTTTTGTACCAATTCACTTTGCTGATAATTATGATGTGACTAAATTTTTTAAAGATAGGTTTAATTCAAATCAAACGAGAGTTGCTGAAATTACTGAGCCGGGAGAGAAGATACTTTATACCAGGAAATAGATTTAAGTGGATTTATTATTTTTATTATGAGCCATAGCTTAAACCTCCATATGATTTTGTTTGGGCACTTATATTATGCCAGGTTTTTAGCTGTGGTTCTAATTTTTTTGTCTGTTGCATTTAATTTTACAATGAAGCAAACTTAATTAGTTTTAAAAATTGCTTGACAATTATAATTAATTAACTTATACTTAAAATATATTGAAAAAATATTTTTTTAAAAATTTTTGCACACGTGTTCAAAAGTATATATAAGTTTATAATTTACATAAGACTAATGAGGTGTTTTAGATGACAACTATGAAAGACATTGCAGAAAAAGCAGGAGTATCACGTTCTACAGTATCTAGAGTTATTAATGGTCATGATTCAGTTAAGGAAGAAAAAAGACAAAGAATACTAAAAATAGTTAAAGAGCTAAACTTTAAGCCAAATAAAGTTGCTCAAAGCTTAGTCAGCAATCAATCTTATTTAATAGGTGTCATTGCACCTAATATTTCTAACCCATTTTATAGTGAGATTATTGAAGCACTTGAGATTGAGGCAAATAATAAAGGATATAATATTATTGTTTGTAATTCTGCTGGTGATATAAAAAAAGAAGAGGACTATTTAGATATTTTATTTGGCCGTCAGGTAGATGGAATTGTTATTATTCCTTCGAAATTTAAGCTAAGTCATTATGAAGAATTAAAAGATAATGATATTCCTGTTGTAACCTTAACTAAAGATATTGATAAATTTGACTCAGTTTTAATTTCTCATCAAAAAGGTGGGGCATTGGCTGCAAATCATTTTATGGAAATGGGACATCAAGAGTTTGCTTTTATTGGGCCGCATCCAGATTTAGAAGGGAAACTTAAAGGTTATGAAAAAGAATTAGAGAAGAGAAATATTTCAATTGATGAAAAAAATTTTATAGAATGTAATTTCTCTGGGAGATCTGCTTCTCAAAAAGTTTATAATGCAGTTAGTAAATATCTCAATGATTACGGGCTTAAGGCTACCGCTTATTTTGTTGGTAATGACCTTGGCGCTTTTGGAGCTATCCATGCTTTTTATGATGCTGGGTATAAGATTCCTGATGATTTATCAATTGTAGGATTTGATAATACTTTTTTTGCTTCTGAAAGCAGACCGACTTTAAGTTCTATTGCTCAACCAATTGATAAAATGGTAAAGGTTACTATTGATATATTATTAAAAAAATTAAAAGATAAAGGCAACTTAAATTTTGAACATAAGTTTTTAGAACCAGAGTTAATTGTTAGAGAGTCAAGTTATTTCAAAATAAAATAATTTTTTTCAAATTTTGAACGCGTGTGCAAAAATGATGGAGGTGATTGAAAAGAATCTGAAAAGTTATAGTTTTAGATTGAAATTATCTTAAAAAAACTTAGGAGGAAAATAATGAGTAAAAAACTATTAGTTTTTATGTTTTTAGTTTTTGTATTATTGGCAGGACAAACTGTTATGGCGGTAGATTTTAATCAATCACCTGTATTAGATGAAAAAGTTGAGAGTGGAAATCTACCTGGAATAGAGGATAGACTACCAGACCAACCTTTTGTAGTTGAGACTGGAACCCAGGTGCCAGAAAAATATTTAGACTATCAGATAGGTGAATATGGGGGTACACTTAACCTGGCTATTGTAGACGCAGGAGTTCATGAATTAATTATAAATTTTGGTAATTCTGTTTTGAGGGCACCAGGTCAAACAACCGAAGATCCCAAGCCAGCAATTGTAAGTGAATACAAACATAATGAAGACTATACAGAATTTGAGTTTAAAATTCGTGAAGGCTTAAAGTGGTCTGATGGTGTAGAAGTAACAACTGAAGATGTTAGGTTTACTTTTGAAAATTTTTATGCTGACGAAAATGTGGCTGAACAATTTCCATCAATGTTAAAAGATCCAAGTGGTAATCCTGGTCAGCTGGAAGTAATTGATAAATATCGTTTTAAAGTTAAATTTTCGGAAGAATTTGGATGGTTTGAAACTCAGTTAACTTCCTGGATTACTGGCTACACAAAAATATTCAAGCCTGCTCACTATTTAAAACAATACCACAAAGATTTTACTCCTGTAGAAGAAATGCAGGCAGAAATTGATGAAGAGGGTTTAACAAGCTGGTCAGAATTATTAATGTTGAAGGATATCAATCACTGGGAATTAAACCAACCATTTTCTATTGGAGCACCAGTACTTACCGCCTGGATGCCTGTGCAAATTGATTCTAATGTAATGAAATATCAAAGAAATCCATATTACTGGAAGGTTGATAAAGAGGGGAATCAGCTTCCCTATATTGATAACGCAAAAGTGGCAAAAGTTAACAAGCTGGAATCAATCGATATGAGAATAATATCTGGTAATGTTGATCTTTATTCCGCTAGTGGAAACTTAAATAAAATGTCTTTATATAAGAAGAACGAAGAAAAGGGTAATTACAATACTGTTCTTACTGGTTCTATAAATAATCCGCCACTTCTCTTTTTAAATCAAGATTATAATTATCAAAAAGAGGATAGTGTCTGGCAGGATTTAATGCAGGATCCAGATAAAAGATTTGCTAAAGCACTGGCCTTAGCTATTGACTCTGATGATATTAACAATAGTATTTACTTTGGTCGTTATGGTAAAAAAGGTTTAACTGCAACTTATGATCCCGAAAAAGCCAGAGAATTATTAGATGAAATTGGGATGAATCAAACTGATGATGAAGGCTATAGAATGGCTCCTGATGGCAGCAAATTTGAGTTTGTGATTTCAGTTGCAGATCATTCATCTGATATTGTGCCACTATCTATACTTTTAAAACAGCATATTGAGAATATAGGAATTAGAACTACAGTTGATCAAATGGGTATAGATTTATGGTGGCAGCGAAACTATAATAATAAATTTATGGGCTCAATTCACTGGAATGATGGTCCAATCTGGCCGTCCGGTATTTCCGAAGATTATCTGCCGGACTTCAAAGGTTCCTGGGCTCCAGCTTCTTATGATAACTACCTTGAACTTGAGGGGAGAGTTCCACCAGAATATTTGCAGGAATTCTTTGATATTCATACAGCAAGAAAGAAATATCCTGCCCAATCTAATAAAGGTAAAGAACTATTTGCAGAATTAGATAATTGGTTTGATAACAATTTTGTAATGCTCTATCCTGTAGCAGACGTTACAAGTCCTAATATTATTTCAAAAGATTTAGGTAATGTTCCTGCTGAAGGATATCCATGGGGTCTTGATATTCCAAGAAATATTGACCAGTTGTATTTTAAAAAGTGAAAAAGTAATTTAATAAGGTAGCAGCCGGGTTCTGCCTGGCTGCTATTAAATAAATTTAAAGAGGGGGAGAAGAGTTGGGTAATTATATTTTGCGTAGATTTTTAGTGATTATTCCCTTGTTAGTAGTAATCTCAGTTATTTCTTTTATAGTAGTTCAGTTACCACCTGGAAGTTATGTTGAAACATATATTCAAAATCTTAAAAATCAGGGATATCAGCCTGATGAAAACGAAATAGAAAGGCTTCAAAGCCGATATGGATTAAATCAGCCAGCCCATATACAGTATTTTACCTGGATGAAAAATATGATTTTTGAAGGTGATATGGGAAGATCTTTTGTTTATAAACAGCCTGTCAGCGAAATTATTGCTGAGCGAGCACCAATGACAATTATGATTTCCATGATGGCAATGTTACTGCAGTGGATTATAGCTGTACCAATTGGAATATTTTCAGCCCGTTATCAGTACTCAATTTTTGATTATATTGTTACTTTTTTTGGGTTTATCGGTCTGGCTTTACCAAACTTTTTATTTGCACTTGTCTTAATGTATTTTGTTTATGTCCATACAGGCTGGGCAGTTGTCGGTATATTTTCACCTGAGTTTGTTGATGCATCCTGGTCATTTGCTAAAATAATAGATATGATGAAAAATCTCTGGATTCCACTGGTAGTAATTGCTACAGCAGGGACTGCAGGTTTGATAAGGACATTACGAGGAACCCTGCTTGATGAATTAAAAAAGCAGTATGTTACAACAGCTAGGGCAAAGGGAATGAAGGAAAGAAAATTGATTTTAAAGTATCCTGTTCGAGTTGCAATAAATCCTTTAATCAGTACAATTGGATGGATGTTACCTGCAATTGTCGGGGGAGAAGTTGTTGTATCTCAGGTATTAAATTTAAAAACACTTGGCCCAGTATTACTGGGTTCAGTTAAAAGTGAAGATATGTATCTTGCAGGTGGAATTATAATGATTTTAAGTTCACTGACTGTAATTGGAACTTTGCTATCTGATATTTTATTAGCCTGGGTAGACCCACAAGTGAGGTATAAATAATCAGGAAAGGAGTGTTGAAATGGCTGAATCTAAAAATTCTATTTTTAAAAAAGTTTTTAGCTATATTAAAAATATTTTATCTAACAATAAAAAAGAAGAATATAAGAGTTTAGAATATGCATCTCAAAGTCAGCTGATCTGGTACCGTTTTAAAAAACATAAATTAGCATCACTTGGTTTGACAGTTCTTGCAATTTTATATTTTACATCGATTTTTGCTGGTTTTGTGGCTCCCTATACTCACACTGAAAGAATTGGTGATTATAAATATGCTCCACCAACTGAAATTCATGTAGTAAGTGAAGAAAATGGTTTAAGAACTCCCTTTGTTTACAGTTACAGTAAAGAATTAGATCCTGAAACTTTTCAGTATGAATATGTAATTGATAAAACTAAGGAATATTCTCTTAAACTATTTGTAGAATCTGAACCTTATAAATTATTGGGTTTTATACCGATGCAGCATAAACTATTTGGAACTGGAGATCAAGAGGCCCCAGTTTTTTTATTTGGCACAGATAATTTGAGTCGTGATATATTTTCCAGGATATTAATAGGTGGTCGTGTTTCGTTATTTGTTGGTTTTGGAGGGGTATTTTTAAGCTTCATTATAGGTAGTCTTCTTGGAGGAATCTCCGGATATTTTGGAGGAGTTATTGATGAGATAATAATGAGAGCTGTTGAATTATTGATGAGCATACCTAAAATTCCTCTCTGGATTGCTTTTTCTGCAGCTGTACCCAGAGACTGGACTGCTGTTCAAACCTATTTTGCTATCACTATGATATTAGCATTGGTAGGCTGGACAGGTCTGGCAAGGGTAGTTAGGGGTAAATTGATGTCTTTAAAAAATGAACAGTTTGCAATGGCGGCAAGGGCTGCAGGGGCCAGTGATTTTAGAATCATCACTAAACATTTACTCCCAGCATTTATCAGTTATTTAGTTGTTCACCTTACTTTAGCAATTCCGGGAATGATTTTAGGAGAAACTACCCTGAGTTTTCTGGGGCTCGGTATTCAGCCGCCTGCTGTTAGCTGGGGAACACTGCTGCAGGATGCACAGGATCTTACAGTTTTAGCTGATTATCCCTGGCACCTGATTCCAACTGCTTTTGTAATCGTGACAGTTTTAATGTTTAATTTTATTGGTGATGGACTCAGAGATGCAGCTGATCCATATTCCAGCAAATAGAAGGGAGGAGATTTATAATGAATAATAATGAAAATATTTTAGAGATGAAAAATTTAAAAACACATTTTTTTACAGACCGTGGTACTGTTAAGGCTGTTGACGGAGTTAATTTAAGTGTCAAAAGGGGTAAAACTCTTGGAGTTATTGGAGAAAGTGGTTGTGGTAAATCAGTAACTGCTCATTCTATCTTGAGATTAATTCCATCTCCTCCCGGTCAAATTGTCGATGGAGGTATCAATTATCAGCAGAAGGATAATAATATTATAGATCTGGCAAAATTAGATGCCAGAGGAGATACGATTAGAAAAATAAGAGGAAATGAGATTTCAATGATTTTCCAGGAACCGATGACATCTTTTGGGCCTCAATATACAATTGGTCATCAGATAATGGAAGCTATATTGATTCATAATCCGGAAATGCCAGACGAAGAGGCAAAAAATAAGACAATTCATTTATTAGATCAAGTAGGTATTCCAAAGGCAGAAGAGAGGATAGATTCCTATCCCCACGAGTTTAGTGGAGGAATGCTGCAGAGAGCGATGATTGCCATGGCCTTATCCTGTTCACCAAGACTTTTGATTGCTGATGAACCCACAACAGCTTTAGATGTAACAGTTGAGGCCCAGATACTTGAATTATTAAAAGAACTGCAGGATGAAACAGGAATGTCGATTATAATTATTACTCACAATTTAGCTGTGGTTTCTGAAGTAGCCGATCAAATTGCGGTAATGTATTTAGGAAGAGAAGTTGAATTTGCTAATTCAGATCAAGTTATTGATAATCCACTTCATCCTTATACTAAAGGATTATGGAATTCTATTCCTTCTTTAGATGGTGAATTAGAAGAATTAAAGCCGATAAAGGGAACGGTTCCTGATCCCATAAATATACCTCCTGGATGTCCTTTTGCAGATCGCTGTCCGGAAATGATGACTGGAATTTGTGATCAGGGTAATCCACCAGAAAAAATAGAGGTGGAAGCTGGTCATTATGTTCGATGTTTTCTGTATACTGAATAAGCGAAAGGAGGAGAATTAATGCAGCAGGATACATTAGTTGAAATTGATAATTTGAAGCAATATTTTGCTATAGAAAAAGGAATTTTTAACCGTAAGGTTGGTGAGATTAAAGCAGTAAATGGAGTTAATTTAAAAATAAAGAAGAGAGAAACACTTGGACTAGTTGGAGAAAGTGGCTGTGGTAAGTCTACCTTAGGTAGGGCAGTTTTAAGGCTGCAGGAGCCAACCGCTGGTAATGTTTATTTTAATCAGGAAGCTGAAAGAGTTTCAGTTCTTGAGCTAAATAAAAAAGAGATGCGTAAAGTTAGGGCTAATATGCAGATGATTTTTCAGGATCCTTTTTCATCATTAAATGAAAGAATGACAGTAATGGACAATATTATTGAGCCGCTTGTAGTTAACAAGATAGGAGATAAAACCAGCCGTAAAAAGAGAGCAGGAGATTTATTAGAAGAGGTTGGTTTAAGAAGAGAATATTTAAGCCGTTATCCTCACAGTTTTAGTGGCGGTCAGCGTCAGCGGGTTGGAATAGCAAGAGCACTTTCTATTAAACCACAGTTTATTGTTGCCGATGAACCTGTTTCGGCACTTGATGTTTCAGTTCAGGCTCAAATATTAAATTTATTAAAAAAACTGCAGAAAGAACTTGATTTAACATTTTGGTTGTATAATTAATGTTGTGAAGAAAAAAATGTAAATCTAAAAATATCTAAATAAAAAAAGGCATCTGCCTGGCTCCGTTGAATTAATTATTTGAGACAACAAAAAATTCAATAAAGGAGTCAAGC
>Ga0208296_100055_pt1 | contig 46087 bp, 33 predicted proteins | sample Wag42014_10_22_FD_187333 | JGI IMG/M metagenome (GOLD analysis project Ga0208296, IMG submission 187333) | Deep subsurface shale carbon reservoir microbial communities from Ohio, USA - Utica-2 Time Series 2014_10_22 (SPAdes) (version 2) ...
CTCTTAATACTCCATTATCTCTTTTTCTTAAAAAAGGATAAGGTAGTGACTGAATATTCTGTAGATAGTATATGTTCTCAATAACTTAAATTTGACAATGCTTAAATATTTTTATGCAATGCTAGTGAGGAGGAATAAAAAAATGAGAAAAATTATTGTATTAGCTTTATCTTTAATGTTGGTGGTAGGACTTTCTGCAGGTGCTGCAGCTCAGGATATTAAGCTTGGCCTGGCTATTTCGACTCTAAATAATCCATTCTTTGTTGACCTAAAAGATGGTGCTGAAGCTATGGCAGAAGAGATGGGTGTAGAAATTTTAACAGTTGACGCGCAGAATGATGCTGCAGCTCAGTTGAGCAGTGTTGAAGACTTATTGATTAAACAGATTGATGTTCTAATTGTAAACCCTGTTGATGGAAATGCTGTAGTTTCTGCAATTACAGCTGCTAAAGATGCAGGAGTACCTGTAATCACAGTTGACCGGGCAGCTGAAGGTATTGAAGTTACAAGCCATATTGCTTCTGATAACGTTGCTGGTGGAGAAATGGCTGGAGAATTTATAGCTGAACAGTTGGGCAAAGAAGGTAAAGTTGTAGAACTTCAGGGTATTCCAGGAACCTCTGCTGCTAGAGATAGAGGTAAAGGATTTAACCAGGCAATGGATAAGTATCCAGGTATGGAAGTTATCGCCAGACAGCCTGCCGGTTTTGACCGGGCAGAAGGTATGACTGTTATGGAAAATATTCTCCAGGGTAATCCAGAAATCGACGCTGTATTTGCTCACAATGACAACATGGCTTTAGGTGCAATGGAAGCTATTGCAGCAGCTGGTCGTTCGGATGAGATTATGATTGTTGGTTTTGACGCTGTTGATGATGCAAGAGAAGCTGTAAAAGAAGGTAAGATGGCAGCAACTGTTGCTCAAAAACCAGGATTAATGGGTGAAATGGCTGTAGAAACAGCAATTAAGGTAGCAAATGGAGAAGAAGTTGACGAATATACTCCAGTACCTTTAGAGTTAATCACTGAGTAAAGATAAAAACGGAATATAATTAATTATAATTTCTAACTGTCTGGTATTAGTTCAATGGACATGAAGCAGTAAATTTACCGGACAGAATAAAAGGCCCTGCTGAATTTTTAAGCAGGGCCTTTAAAGATTATATTCAAATATTATTTAATCTGATTCAGATTTTTAAATGATTTAACAATATTGCGCATTAAAACCTGATTGGTAACTGTTCCCACTCCACCTGGTACAGGAGTTATTGCTTTCACCTTTTCTGCGGCTGAATCGTAATCAACATCACCAAGTAGTTTTCCTTCGATAAAATTGGTGCCGACATCGATGACTATAGAGTCTTTATTTAACATTTCTCCTTTTATCATCTCTGCTCTACCAACTGCAGCTACTACAATGTCAGCATTTTTTAGCTCCCATTCTAAATCTCTAGTGCGGGAATGACACATTGTTACAGTAGCGTGTTTTTGCTGTAATAAAATTGAGACCGGTTTACCGACAATATTACTTCTGCCGACAACTACAGCCCGCTGACCTTTAATTGGAATATCGTAGTAATCTAAGATCTCCATACAGGCTTCAGCTGTAGCTGGATTTAGAGTTTCTAAGCCAACAAAAAGTTTGCCTAAAGAAGCAGATGTGATACCTTCTATATCTTTTTGAGGATTTATCATTTCCAGGCTGTCCTTTAATTCAGCGGGAAGGGGCTGCTGAACCATAATTGAAGTTATCTGATCATCTTCATTTGCTTTTTTAAGACGGGCTTTAAATTTTTCTGGTTGATCAATAAACTGCTGATATTCAAATTCAATCCCTATCGCTTCACAATTTTTTTCTATTCTACCTGCATAGGCTTTACTGGCAGCGTCTTCACCATACTGCAGAACAATTAGGTGAGGAGCAGCTCCTGTTTCAGCTTTTAGTTCCTTTACTTCTTTAATAAGAGCAGCTTTAATTTCTGCTGCCAATTTTTTGCCGCTTAATTCTTTCATTATGTCACTTCCTTTGCTTTATTTATTTGATAACCCATTCAGAAGATCAAATTTATTAAATAATTTAATTAGCAAGTTCAATAATTTCTTCTTTGAGTCGGGAACTTTCTTCTTTTAATTTAAGATATTCTTTTTTTATATTTTCTTTATATTCCTCATTATCCAGGCTTTTAAGATTAATTTTAACATTGGCAATTGCACTTCCAACTGCAGCATCTCCTATGTAGGCTGCCACTTCGAAATCACTGGCCAGCATTCTATTACCAATTTCACTAATTTCCAGGCTGAGTCTCATTAGTCTAACTGCTTTTTTAGTCATATCCATCGAAAATTCAACTGCATCCTGACAGACAGACTGAACTTTATCTTGATTTCCAGCCTTGTAGCTGTCTAAAATATTTGATAAAATTTTACTATCCTGATCGATCATTAATAGCATTTCTTTTTTTAACTCTTCACTTTCGGCTAAAATTTCCTTAGCTTCTGCCTCAACTTCCTTATATTTTTTCTTACCGATTGTCAGGTTGGCAATAAAGCTGACAACTGCCGCATTTAGTGCTCCACTTAAAGCAGCAGCACTGCCGCCACCGGGAATTGAGTTACTTGAACTTAAGTCATCTAAAAATTCTTCTATAGTTTTTTGACCATACATGCTAAAACCCCTCTCTTAGTTAAATAAGATTTTATAAATATTCTAAAAATTTAATCTGACTTAATTTTATTATATAAAATCAAGCGATATTTAACAAGTGTGTATTTATTTATTATTTATTTGAACCAGGTACAAGTGATAAAAATCACTTGTACCTGGTTCAAATATGTAATATAATCCATAACAGAGGTGTTATTATGGAGATGTTAAGTCAGTTAAAAGAAAAAATTATTAGTGCCTGTTTATATTATTATATTGATTTTGTTTATAAAACAAGTAAAGTTGAAAGAAGTGGGAAACTAGAGTATTTAGAAACTGAGCATCCAGACAAATTTATTCTTTTTATCTGGCATGGTGACAGCTATTCTTATTATCCCTTTTTAAAAGGAAAGAGGTTAAACATTGTGACAACCAAAAATAAGCGGGGAGGAGTTATTAGCCGAATTAGTAAATATTTTGGCTATGATGTGATGAGGTTACCTGACCTGGCTGGTGATGGCAATTATATATTTCAGTTAAAAAATAAAATTAATAGAAAAAATAATGCCAATCTTGTGCTTTCAGTTGATGGACCACTAGGACCTGCTCAAGAAATTAAGGATTTTGCATTGATTATGGCACTTTTTTCAAAAAGAAAGATACTACCTCTAACTATAGATGTAAAGCACAGCATTAAGCTAAAAAACAGATGGGATAATTTAAAGATCCCACTGCCTTTTAATAAGATAAATATAAAAATTAATGATTCTTTTCAAGTGAAAATACAGGATCGAAAAGAGGAGTTTAAAACTTTAAAAGCTGAAATAACAAAGGTTATGCTGTCTTGATAATTGTGATTGGTACCGGGTACATGGATAAAATTTCCAGGTACCCGGTACCAATTGTTTTTAATAATCAAATTCTCCCCAGTCGGGATCAATCAAACGGTTATTTTGATTCAGCTGATTCATTTTGTCTTCAACTTCACCCGGAAGTTCCCAGTCAAAAAGGTCAAAATTAGCTTCTAAATGTTCTCTGGAACTTGCCTTAGGGATCGCCACAACATCTTTCTCAATTAACCATTTTAAAGCCAGTTTAGAAGCTGACTTTTCATATTTTTCTGCCAGCTCTTTGATTACTTCATTTTCAAAAACCTCTCCTCTGGCCAGCGGACTGTAGGCTGTCAATACAATTCCATTTTCCTGACAGAAATCAAGCAGTTCTTTTTGATATAGGGTAGGATGAAATTCTACCTGATTTACTGCAACTAAGTCAGGTTCAATCTCCATTGCATCTTTAAGGTGATTTATTGTAAAGTTGCTAACACCTATATTGCGGGCCAGCCCTTCATCTTTAACTTCTTTTAGAGCTTTTAAGCTTTCTTTTAAAGGAATATCTTTATTTGGCCAGTGAATTAAAATCAGATCAAGATACTCAATCCCCAGTTCATCTAAAAATCTTTGGGCATCTGCCTTTATATCTTCATAATGTAAGTTTTCAGGTTTGATTTTAGAGGTAATAAATAAATCTTCTCTATTTACACCACTTTCTTTAATACCTTTAGCAACTGTCTGATGATTGTCATAACCATCTGCAGTGTCAATATGATTATAGCCGATATCGATAGCTTCTTTAACTGAAGCTGTACATTCCTGTCCTCTCAACTGCCAGGTTCCCAGACCCAAAAGCGGCATCTGATCTCCAGAATTTAATTTAACATATTTCATTTTATCAGCCTCCAATTTATTATCTTAATTTACGCTTTAAATTAATTATAAGCAAAATAATAATTATTATCAACTTTTACTAAGAAAAAAAGGAGATTTAGTAATTATGTTGAAATTAAATGGTAGAAGGAAAATTAGAATTACTAAGTTCTAAATAATTATTTTAATAATATATTAAAAAGAGGATGTGGCAGTTTTGAAGCTTAAATTCCTGCACAATATAGAAAATAAAATATACTTTATCCCATCAATTTATGCTATTTCTGCTACTCTACTTTCAATAGCTGTAATCTTTATTGAATATCAATATACAAATACTTTGATAAATGTACTGCCATCATATTTTTTTACATCTTATGATCTTTCAAAAACAATTTTATCTACCATAGCTGGCTCACTTTTTGCGATGATTACAGTTTCTTTTTCAACAATTATGGTTGTGCTGACTATGTATTCTTCTCAGTTTTCCCCGCGAACAATGCAGGACTTTCTTAAAAATAAAGTGACCTTAAAGGTATTGGGAATTTTTATTGCTGGTTTTATTTATTCAATTTTAACCCTGTTATTTATAGATGATAGTCTGCAGGGAAGTGGAGAGTCGATTATTTTTTCAGCAATGATTGGGGTTATTGTGGCGATTGTATGTCTTGGTTATTTTGTTTATTTTATTCATCATGCTGCAAACTCTGTTCAGGTCAATCTCTTAATTGAAAGTTTAAAGGAGGAAGTTATTGAGATTGTTGATAAAATCGAGGCAAGAAATAACAGCAATGATCAGATTCGTAATGACCCGCCTGATAATTTAAAGGAAAAACTTGATCGCAAATCCTGTGAAGTTCACCCTAAGCAGAGCGGATATATTCAGGTTATTTATGATATTGAGCTGACTAAACTGGCGGATGAATATGATATTATTATCAGGGCCGAAAAAATGATTGGTGACTATGTAACTGAAAATACAATTGTTTTTAAATTCTGGCAGCTGAATGAAGAAGCCGAGAGATTCAGTGAAGAAAAACTTGAAGAAATAAAAAATAAAATTCTTGGTAATTTGGCAATCAGCAATGAAAGAAGCAAGAAAAATGATATTGAATTTGGTCTTTTAAAATTAACTGAAGTTGCTTTAAGGGCAATTTCTCCCGGAATTAATGATCCAAATACGGCTATCTTCTGTATTAACCAGCTGGGTTGGGTTTTATCAAGAATTGCAGTTGCCAATTTAGAAAATACTTATTATTACAATGAAAAAGATGAGCTCTGTTTTATTTTGGAGGATATTTCATTCTGGGATCTGCTTTATAAAACATTTTATCAGCTCAGCCACTACGGTAATCAGGATGTATCTGTTGCCGGTTCAATAATTGATGCTCTGGTGATTATTGCTGAAGGAAGTCCAAAAGAGATTAAAGAACAGGTCTGGAAATTCAGCCACTATATTCTGGGTGGTTTTGATAAAAATGTACTGGAGCAGGAAGATAAAAAGTTTTTAAACCACAAAATTTATCGACTGGCAAAGGAAACCGGAAATAAAGAAGAGCGAGAAAAATATTTTCAGGTGGAAAATTTTAAGATAAATTAGTAAGCTTTTAACTTAAATAGTTAATGTTTGATGTTATTATTATCTATAAATACTAAAATAATACATTAGAGAGGTGGTTTGAAGTGAAATTAAAAGGAAAAAATATTGCAATGTTAATTGGTCCGGGCTATGAAGATTTAGAGTTCTGGGTTGTATATATGCGGATAAAAGAAGAAGGAGCTAATGTTGATGTAATAGGAATGGAAAAGAATAAAGAATACTCAAGCAAACACGGCTGCCTGACCAAAAAGGCTGATTTTACAGCAGCAGAGGTTTTGGATGAAGAATATGATGGGGTCTTAGTTCCTGGTGGCTGGACTCCTGATAAAATTAGAAGAGATAAGAATGTAGTGGAACTGGTTCGCAAAAATTATGAGGCAGGAAAAATCATTGGCTTAATCTGTCATGCCGGTCTGGTTGGAATTTCGGCTGGAATCATCAGCGGTAGAGCTACTGGGTCTGAAGGAATTAAAGATGATATTATAAATGCAGGGGGCACCTGGGTTGATAAGCCAGCCTTTAGAGATGGTAATATTGTTTGGGGCAGAGTTGTTAAAGATATTCCTGCCTACTGCAGAGAATTAGTTTCAGCTCTGGCTGAATAATTAGCTCAAAATTTTACAGTAAGTTTAATATTTACTCAAAATATATAAGAGGTGATCATATGGCAGAAAAAGAATTTTACAGACAAAAAGCAAAAGATGTTGTGAAAGATCTAGAGAGCAGTATTCAGGGTTTGAGCCAGTCTGAAGCAGAAAAAAGGCTGCAGAGAGATGGTAAAAATATTCTCGAAGCATCAAAAAAAAGGTCGTTATTTATAATATTTTTACAGCAGTTTAAAGATGTACTGGTAATCTTACTTTTAATTGCGGCTGTAATGTCACTAATAATTGGAAGTTATCGTGATGCATCAGTAATGTTTTTGATTGCTATAGTTAACTCTGTAATTGGCTTTATGCAGGAATATAAAGCTGAAAAAATTATGGATTCTTTAAATAAATTGGTTAAGTCTCCTTCCAAAGTTATTAGAGATGGCCAGATTGGAGAAATACCACAAGAAGAGTTAGTTGTTGGAGATATTGTCAGTCTGGAAGAAGGAGATAAAATTCCTGCAGATTTAAGGATTATTGAAGCCTTTAATTTACGGACTAACGATGTTTCTCTGACCGGTGAATCAATGCCTCAGGAGAAAGAGTCAAATCATATCGAAGAAGAAAGACCTCTGGCTGATCGTGATAACATGGCCTATCTGGGAACAACAGTTGCCTCTGGTTCCGCGAAGGGGGTTGTTGTTAGAACCGGTATGGACACAGAAATGGGTAAAATTGCTTCTATGACTCAGGAAGAGGATAAATCCCGCTCTCCTCTTCAGGATGAGCTGCATACAGTGGCCAATCGAATTGGTATCTTTGCCGTTGTAGTTGGACTCACACTTTTTGGTGTAAGTATTTATCGAGGTTATGGAATTAATTTTGCTCTAATTTATGCTCTCGGAGTAGCAGCAGCTGTTGTGCCACAGGCATTACCAATGCAGGTTACAGTAGCCCTCTCTCAAGGAGTAAAAAGACTGGCGGGGGAGAATGCAGTAGTTAAAAAATTATCTTCTGCTGAAACCCTTGGTTCAACAAATGTTATCTGTACAGATAAAACAGGTACCCTGACAAAAAATGAAATGACAGTTAAAAAGGTCTATTTTGATGGCAAGGAGTATGATGTCAGTGGACTAGGCTATGAACCTGAAGGAGATTTACTGGGTGAAGATGGCGAGCCGCTGACTGAAGAAGAAATTGCCGAAATGGAAATTATCTTTGATGCTGCAACAATGGCTTCCAATGCAGAAATTCATGAGCCTGATGAGGAACATCCGGGCTGGTATGCAATTGGTGATCCAACAGAAGCTGCTCTAATTACTCTTTCTACTAAATTAGGTACCCGCTCACCAAAAGAAGATGAAGAAAATCCTGAATTACATGAGTTCAGCTTTGATTCTGACCGTAAGCGGATGAGCTCGATTAGAGAATTTGAAGATGGAAATTATCTTAAAATGAAGGGTGCTTTAGGGAGTGTACTTTCTGTCACCAAGCATATTCTAAAAGATGGTGAAGTTGTAGAAATCACTGATGAAGATAAAGAAAGATTAAATAAATTAAATGAAAAGTATTCCAAAAATGCAATGCGGGTTTTAGCAGTGGCCTACCGCAAACTGGAAGATGATGAAACTGACTATGTTTTAGAAGAGATTGAAAGAGATGTTATTTTTCTTGGAATGGTAGCTATGATCGACCCTCCTAAAGAAGGCGTTAAAGAAGCCATTCAGGAATCACATGATGCCCATATTGATACTTATATCATGACAGGTGACCATGCAATCACAGCTCAGGCTGTTGGTAAAGAAATCAGCCTTTCTGTTAATGATGAGGATGTCCCTGTATTTACCAGTAAAGATTTAGAGTCAATGAGTGAAGAGGAATTGCGGCAGACTATGGAAGAAAACGAATCACTTATATTTTCTCGAGTTTCACCAGAAAATAAATTGAGGATTGTTAAGAATTTAAAAGAACAGCAGAAAATTGTGGCTGTGACCGGTGATGGAGTAAATGATGCTCCAGCCTTAAAGAGTGCTCATATTGGGGTAGCCATGGGCCAGATGGGTACAGATGTTTCCAAAGAGGCCTCAGAGTTGATTCTGTTAGATGACAGCTATCCAACTTTAGTTTATGCGATTAAAGAAGGTAGGACTATTTATAATAATTTAAAGAAAACTATTCTGGGAACATTAACCGCTAACGGTGCGGAATTAACACTGGTTCTGCTCGGACTAATTGCAGCAGCACTTTTTGACTTACCAATTCCAATTCTGGCTATCCAGATTCTATCAATTGACCTATTAGCTGAAATTTTACCATTAACAGCTTATACTTTTGACCCGGCGTCAGAACAGATAATGAGCTCACCGCCGAGAAGTCAGGATGATCATATTGTTAATAAAAAAAGTTTCAGCAGGTTTGCCTTTATGGCTTTAGTAATTGGAGGATTTGCCTACTTCAATTTCTATTCCTTTATTGATGGGCGAATTCAAGCTGTTAGTGAAGGCGGAAAATTATATGCTCAGGCGACAACAATCAGTTATTTAACTGTAGCCTGTCTGCAGTGGATAAATATTATGTCTTTAAGATATGAATATAAGAGTATTTTTTCTAAAAGTTTCTTTAATAATCCAAAAATGATATATGCTATTTTGATTTCAATTGGATTAGTTTTAGGAGTAGTTTATATTCCATTTATAAATGATTTTCTCGGTTTTGCTGGGGTAGGAATAACCGCCTGGAGCAGGATTTTAGTTTCCAGTGTTTTATTTTTAATCTTAAATGAAGTTATTAAGTTTTTCAGGCGTCGAAAAGCAAACGTTTAATTCTTTAAATCATCTTAACTTAGTTGTATAGTTATTGAAGAAAATATAAATAAATTAATGGAGGGAAGCTAAATGTTCGATATCGAATTAAAAAGAGATGGAGAAGAAAATTTATATACTCAGATCTATGAGGCGATTAGAGCTGAGATATTAGCTGATAAATATACACCAGATACTAAAATGCCGTCAATTAGACGGCTTGCTTCCCGACTTTCTGTTAATGCGGAAACTGTTGTTAAAGCTTATGATCTTCTGGCAGCTGAGAATTTAATTTATAAAAAAGAAGGCAGTGGGAGTTATATAGCTCCTGCTGCAGCTTTAAAAAGTAATGGAAATGACCAGCGCCTGAGGATTTTAAGCTCTAAAAACTTTTCTGCTCCAACTAAAGTTATTGACTTCAGTGGTGCAGAAAGTGAAAAAGAATTCTTAGAGGAGTATTCCTGGGATTTAATCTTTGATCGTTTTTACTCCAATCTCCAGGGGAATGTTTTTGCAGAGTGTCAGCCAGATAATGCCTATTTTAAGCTGCTGCAGGATCAAAATTCAGATTTAAATAAAAATACATTATTTTACAGTTCACAAGTGGAATTAAAAGAGATTTTTAATTCAGTAATTACAAATGAAGCTGAGCTACTTTTTATCAGTGGAAATAATATTTCGGAATTTAATACTCTTTTTGATTCAGAAGGAGAGAACTTTTCAAATTCTGATTTTCAAGTTGAATCTAATCAGATTAGTTCTGGTAAGGATTCTAAGTCTAATTTTCATCTGAGTCCTGCTGATTATGATAGTCTAATGGATTATCTGGAGGAAAATACAATTGATTATTTGCTGGTCAGTGATGAATCAACATCAGGTGGAATTTTGGACTGGAGCCTTTCTAAATTAAAATCACTGCTGGAGCTGGCTCAGATGTTAAAATTCAAGCTTATAATTTTAGAGTTTTTTGGACTGTATTCTAAAAATCAAAAGCTCAAAGAATTATTAAACTCGAAATTTGGAGATCAGATTATTCTGATTCAGGCTCTAACAGAAAGGATTTTTCCTGGTTTAAAAACAGGACTTATTTTTTTAGATGAAAGTGATTTTTTCAATAAAAAATCAGGCAAAAAGATTATAAATAATTATTCTTTAAATAAAATGTTAACAGAAAATAAATTTTCTGCTGGTGATAATCTGGTTTATAATTTACTTGATTACTATTTTAAAAATGATTATTTAAGTAAAAGAGTAAAGTTTTTAAAGCAGAGATTAAAAAACAAAAAACTCCTGCTGATAGAAAATGTAAAAGAGCATTTTCAGGGAGTAGAGGCTGTAGAAAATAATTCGCTATTTTATCTAAAATTAGTTTTGAATCAGCCTATAAATCAGCATGATTTTAAAGTATTTGCTGAGAAAAACTCTATTCTCTTACCTGATTATACAAATTTTGCAGCTGCAGCTGAAAGCAGTGAATTAATTATTTCGCCAGTTACTTTAAATCAATTCTCAATAAAACAGGGAGTTATGAGCCTGGCCAAAGTCTACTGGCAGTTTATCAGTTAAAAAATTACTTTATATTTTTAAAAAATTTGATAAAATATAATTATAGAAAGTTGATAAATTCTTTTTTAGTTTTTGTCTTAGTAAAAGTTAATAAGTAGTGAGCAGTATATTTTAAATTTAATAGGGGGTTAAAAAGATGACAGAAGTTAAAATGGATGTTTTAAAGGATCTAATTCAATGTCAGGAGAGTCCCTGTGTTTCAATTTATATGTCAACTAAGGCAGTTCATAAAGGAGAATTTAAAAAGCTAGAAATTGAGTTTAAAAATCTGCTGCAGGAAGTTGAGGAGAAGTTAGAAAAAAACTGGGATTTTAAGCAGCGGGATGTTGATAAATTTTTAGATAAAGCTTATACACTTGCAGCTGACAGCAATTTCTGGCAGGAACAGAAAGAAGGCCTGGCAGTATTTATTTCACCTGATAGATTTGAACATTTTAAACTTGCTGTTGATACCTTTGATAAATCTCATGTAAGCTACAGTTTCAATCTAAAACAGTTAATTGCAGATTTAAAAGATAATCAGCAGTATTATTTACTTGCCTTAAGCCCTAATCACAGCCAGCTTTATCAGGCTGATCGCAATAATATTGAAGAAATTAGTGTTGAAGAGATGCCTGCAAGTATTAAAGACTATTTAAATTTAGATGAAGAGGCAGCTGAAAAATATCAGTCTGTTAATACAGCAGGTGCGTCATCAGTTTTTCATGGTCAGGGGGCAGCCTCTGATGATGATGACGAAGATTTAATCCATTATCTTAAAGAAATAGACCGAGTAATTAATCAGGAGTTAAAGGAATCTGACAGTTATTTAGTAGTAGCAACAGATGACAGTCTATTTAGTTTTTATAAAAATATCAATAATTATGATAATCTGCTTGCAGATAATCTGAGTGGGAATTCCAGACAGATGAACAAAAAAGAGCTTCGCGAAAAAAGCTGGCAGATTGTTGAACCCCATCTCCATGACTATTTAAATAAAGATAAGGAAAGATATCTCGAGCTTCAGGCAACTGAAAAAACTGCTGATAATTTAGAAGATATAGTGGAAGCATCTTATTACAGTAAAATTGATACCTTATTTTTAAATAAACGGGCAGAAAAAGATGGTATCTTTGTTGAAGAGGAAAATGAAATTAAAACAATGAATAACAATAAAGATTATGATCTCTATAATTTTGCTGCAGTAGAGACCCTGATTAACGGGGGAGAAGTTTACCCACTAGAAATTGATGAAATGCCTGCTGATGGTGATGTGCTTGCTATTTTTAGATACTAATTTGCAATAGTTTCATTCTATTAAAATAAAAGATTAAGCTTTTAATAAGAAGCATCAGTTACAGGTTTTCCTGGCAGCTGATGCTTTTTTTCTTCATTTTATTTACTAGTAAAATTGTTCTTAAAATTGATTAAAGTTCAAAATTATGATTAAATAGGCTTATAAAATAAATAATGGAGGGATAAATCTTGTTTAAAAAAACAGAGGAGAAGAGTAGTTTTAGATTCAAATTAAATTATAAGTTGATATTTATCATGCTGGCAATTAGTTTAATTCCAATTGCACTGCTGGGATATATAATTACTAATCAGAGCAGCCAGGCACTTAGGGAAGCAAATTTTAATCAGCTCAATTCAATCAGGATAAATAAAGCAAATCAAATTGAAAGCTTTTACAGTGATCGTAAGGGTGATGTTAATGTTTTGAGTAACACCCCGATTGTAATAGATGCTTTTAATAATTTTAATAATGCTTTTTCATCGGGTGGGACTGAAGGAGTAATGTACGATATCTACATAGAGCAGTTTGGACCCTATTTTAATACATATGCTGAGGAAAATGAATATAAAGATTTATTTTTAATTAACCTAGACGGAGATATTATCTTTTCTCAGGCCCAAAACAGTGATCTAGGACAGAATCTAATTGAAGGAGATTTAGCAGACACAAATCTTGCTAGAGCATATAAGAAGGCCCTGGAGGGGGATGTTTCTCTGGTAGACTTCCAATATTATGGACCGGTGGAGTCACCAATTCAATTTGCTGCTGCTCCTGTCTTTGAGAATGGAGAAATAATTGGAGTTACTGCTCTGCAGATTTCTTCTCAACCGATTAATAGGATAATGAGTGAGCTTTCCGGTTTAGGAGAAAGTGGAAAAACATATCTTGTTGGAGAAGATATGTTAATGCGCTCTGATTCTAGGTTTACTGATTCAAATGATATTTTAGCAGAGGAAATTGACACTAAAGCTGTTAATCAGGCTCTAGCCGGTAGTGAAGATAGTCAAATAATTAATGACTACCGGGGAATATCAGTTTTAAGTTCTTATTCCAGCCTGGATATTACAGAGTTTGACTGGGCAATTATTGCCGAAATTGATGAAGCTGAAGCTTTTAGTGAGATTACTGCGATGAATAATAATGCCATAATGATGATAGTAATTATAGCTCTGCTGGTAATTATTATTGCTTATTTTTTCTCTAAGAAAATAACAAATCCAATTTCAAAGGCAGTTGAGATGGCTGAAGAAATCTCTGCCGGTAACTTATCCGTTTCTAAGCTTAAAATTAAAAGTAACGATGAGATTGGTGATCTGGCAGACTCTTTAAATAAGATGCTGACAAATTTAAAAGTAATAATCAAAAATGTGTCGGATATAGCTTCTAATCTTGCAGCTTCAAGTCAGCAATTATCTGCTTCCGGTGAGGAAGTGGCAGCTTCTGCAGATCAGGTTGGAGATTCAATCCAACAGGTAGCTTCTGGTGCTGAGGAACAGTCAGTCCAGGTTGAAGAAGCAGGAAGTATTATTAAGCAGCTGATAAATCAGATCTCTAAGATTAATGGCATTTCTAATGCTATGAATTCACAGGCTGATGCTGTAATGAACAATATAAAAACTGGAAGTAGTTCTGTTGAGAATTCAGTTGAGCAGATAGAAAATGTAAAGGATAATTCTGCTCAGGTTGCAGATGATATTAATTATTTAGGGGAGCTTTCTACAAAGATAGGTAATATAGTACAGCTAATTAATGGAATTGCCGAACAGACTAATTTACTTGCCTTAAATGCAGCTATAGAAGCTGCCAGGGCTGGGGAAGCAGGTAGAGGGTTTTCAGTTGTAGCAGATGAAATTAGAGAATTAGCTGAAGAATCATCAACAGCAACCGAACAAATAAATTCCCTAATCAAAGAAATTCAAAGTGGTGTAGATAACGCAGTTTCTAAAATGGATAATACAGAAAAAGTTGTAGATCACAGTGTGAAAGCGATTGATCAAACTGGAAATTCTTTTACAAAAATTAATCAGGCAGCATCAGAATTACAAAACCAGATTGAAAAGATTACTAAAAAGGCAGAGCAGGTTAATCAAAATAGTAAATTCGTTGATTCTAAAATTACTGAAATTGCAGCTGTCAGTCAAGAGGCGGCCAGTAATTCAGAAGAAGTAGCCGCCGCCAGTAAAGAGCAGTCTGCGTCTACAGCAGAAATTGTTAGTGCAGCTGATCAGCTTTCCAATATGGCAGATGAGCTTACAAAAGCTATAGCTCAGTTCGATCTATAATCGCTTAGCAAGTTCAGTTCCGGCCATAAATGCTGTGGCAAAGGCAGCCTGAAGGTTATAGCCGCCGGTATCACCATCAATATCTAAGACCTCTCCGGCCGCAAAAAGATTATTGGTGATTCTAGATTCCATAGTCTGGGGATTGATTTCACTGAGGTCGATCCCTCCTTTAGTAACCATCGATCGATTAAAATCAGCTAGAGAGTTAATTTCAAATTCTAAACTAGAAAATAGGTCGATAATTTCTCTTCTTTCTTCTTTTTTTAAGTGAGCAGCGTTCTGACTACCATCTATATCTGCAATATCAAGTATTTTTTCAATCAGCCTCTGAGCCAGCGGATATTTAATCAGAAGATTAAGCAGATTTAATCTGCCCTCTCTTTCAATTTTTTTGATTAAATTATTTTCTAATTCTTCTTTAGAATAATTTAAGAGCTTTATTTTTATAATATCTCCTTTTTTCATATAACGTGAGTAATTAATTATACCGGGACCCGAAAGACCCTGGTGGGTTAAAAGCAGATCATCTTTCCAGCCTTTTAATAGCTCATTATTTCTCCAGAGAGAAATTTCTTTATCTCTGAGAGAAATTCCACTCAACATTTTAAATTTATAATTTTTAATAACCACAGGTGCCAGGGCAGGACGGGGTTCGATAATATTATGACCCAGACTGCTGGCAATCTGAAAACCATCTCCTGTTGAGCCAGTTTTTGGGAAAGATTTGCCTCCCACTGCAAGTAAAAAATAATTACTTATATAAGTTTCAGCGGCTGTTTGAACTTCAAAATATTCATCCTGATGATTAACTTTTCTTACCTCTGAATTATATATTATATCTATATTTCTAGTTTTAATTTCTTCTAATAAAACATTTAAAATATCAGAGGCCTGATTTGATTCTGGGAAAATTTTACCGCCCCTGACTTCTCGAAACTTAATTCCTCTATCTTTGAAAAACTGCATCAGCTTTTGATTGTCAAAAGTATAAAGTGCACCAATTAGAAAATTATAATTTTCTCCATAGTGGTCGAAGAATTGTGAAATATCTCCTCCATGTGTCAAATTACACTGACCGGAGCCGCTGATCAAAAGTTTTTTGCCGGCGTTAGAATTTTTTTCTAGAATTAATATTTTTTTATACTTATTATTTGCTGCAGATTGAATTGCAGCAAAGAGTCCTGCCGGCCCAGCACCTGCAATAATTAAGTCGGCTTTCATTCTCCTGCCCCCTATTCTTAAAAGTATTATAAAAATTTACTTTTTAAACTAAAAAAATCTCCCAAACAGGAGACTTTTAAAACTGCTATGATCGTTGATATATAAATGGTGCCGAAGGCGGGGGTCGAACCCGCACGGCCGCAAGGGCCACTGGATTTTGAATCCAGCGCGTCTGCCAATTCCACCACTTCGGCATCAACAACAATTATTTTAACATAGAAAATTATTAAAAGCAAGAGATCTCATTTTAAAATTAAATTATAAACTTTAAGTTAAATACTTGAATTATTTACCTGCCTTTAGTACAATATAATTACAAATAGAAGAAAATATTTCAATTGAGGGCAAAACTGCTGTAAAGCAGTGACGCAAAGCTATGGGTCTTACTGAGACTGCCAGGCTGCAGACTTTTGTGCCCGACCATTTGTGGTCGGTTTTTTTAATGTCAAAGATATACCGCCAGTCGGTATTAGGATAGGAGGGTCAACAATGGAAGTTATCGAAAAATTAAAGAATAAAGTAGAAGAATATGACCCAACTCAAGCCAGCTTTATTTTGATTTTAAAGTATCTAATTGTAGGATTTATCTGGATTGGTTTATTTGAACATTTTATTGATAACTTTATAGCTGTTGATCAAATACACAGTTTTTTTCATTTCACAAATGAGGTTATTTTTATTATTTTTTCTGCAGTACTCATTTATTTTTTAATGCGCAGGACCTTAAATGCTAATTATAAGATAAGTAAAAGTATTATAGATAAGGTAGAGGAAATAAAAAATGAAGAAGATAAGATTAAAAAGTTTAATTTAATCGAAGATATGATAGATGTTGGGTTTTGGGAATATGATCTTCAGAGTGGCGAACTATACCTTTCTTTCTGGGCTCAAAACAAATTAAATATCCATCAAAAATATACCAGTCAGGGACCGATAGAATCTATAAAAAAACATATTCACCCGGATGACCGGCAGAAAGCTCAAAACAAATGGGAACTTTTTTTAGAGAAAAAAAATAAAAAATACAGTAATATATTTCGAGTTAAAAACAATTCAGAATATATATATATCAAACACAGCGGTCGTTTTTTAAAGGATGGTGACGATTCGGCAGTTAAAGTAATTGGAACTACAACCGAAATTACCAGAGAAAAGAAGCTTGAAGACAAATTATATCAGCTTGCTTATTATGATGATTTTACCAGTCTGCCTAATGAAAAATATTTTTTAGATAAACTAGAACAGCAGATTAGAGCTGCTGAAAATAGTCAAAATAAGGATGGGTTTTCAGTTTTTTATATTGAAATTATGGATATGGATAATATATCTAATCTAGATGGCTCACTTCACGGCAAAGAGACAGCTCAAAAAATAGCTGATAACTTAAATAGGGATCCAGAACTAGAATTAATAAGTCACTATTATGGAGATAAATTTTTGCTTTTATATAACAAAATTTCAGATCAGAAAAATATCAAAGCTAAGGCAGAAGAAATTTATCAATCAGTAAGAATGCTCTGGAAAGAAAATAAAATTGATTATTTTTTAGATTTCAAAATTGGGATTACTGTTTATCCCTCAAATGGAAAAGATGCTAAAACTTTAATTAGTAGAGCTCATCATGCCCTTCATACAATTGAAGCCAGTAATCAGTTTTATCAAATTTATGATAAGAAAATTTATTATGCAAAATTGAATAATATACAGCTAAAAAATGATTTAAGAAAGGCTGTTGAATCAGAGGGCTTAAGTCTTGTATATCAACCTAAAATTGATCTAAAAAATGATGATATTGTTGCTCTTGAGGCTTTACTTCGCTGGCAGCATCCTGAATTTGGTCAGATTTTACCTGGATATTTTATTCCGATTGCTGAACAGAGTAATTTAATTACTCAAATAACGCGCTGGGTGATTAAAAGAGTTATTAAAGAATTCTCTGAGAACAAAATTTTACGGGAATCAGAAAAAATTATTTCTATTAATTTATCGGCCTATGACTTAAAAGATGACAGCCTAATAATCTTTTTAGAGGGGTTAATCGCTGACGGAAAATTATGTCCACATCAGATTGATTTTGAGATTACAGAATCAGTGTTTTTGGATGCTGAAAAAAGCGACTTGGAAAATCTTAATAAATTAAAAGAGGCAGGTTTTTATATTTCACTAGATGATTTTGGCAAAGGATATTCTTCACTTTCTTATCTGGCTAAACTTCCAATTGATATGCTTAAACTTGATATGTCTTTTATTCGTAATCTAGATCAGAGCAGAAATAAAATTTTGATAGAAAAAATTATTGAATTGTCTCATGAGCTTGATTTTCAGGTTGTAGCAGAAGGTGTAGAAGAAAAAATTGAACTGGAGATATTAAAAGATCTCAATTGTGATTATGTTCAGGGCTATTATTATTATCGGCCAATGCCGCTTGCTGAACTTGAGTCTATCATCTGCTGTGATTGCAATATACAGCATTTATGATATAATTTTACTATAATAAGTAAAAAAGGTAGGGGTTTAAAATGTTAAAGTCAATTAAAGCTAAAATGCTCTTTGCAATCTCAATTTTAATTTTGTTAATTGTTGGCGGGACAGCCTTAACATTATATGATCAGTCAACAGATATTATGGAAGCTACTATTATGTCAAGTGCTGAGGAAAGTGCTCGGCAGAATTCAAATACGATAAATGAATGGTTAACTGGTATGGAAGTTTTTTTAAAAGATTTAGCTAATTCAAATGATGTTAAAACTATGATGTGGAGCAGTCAGGAAAGATTTCTCAAAGAAGCCGATCATCCTGAACTAGAAAATATTATTGTTGCCCGAGAAGATGGTAGAGCTAATGTTGTTGGTGGAGTAAATATTAATGTTTCTGATCGAGAATATTTTCAGAGGGCAATGGAAACAGGAAAGATAACATATTCGAATGCCAGACCCAGTGAACTAACAGAGGGAAATGTTATCTCAATTGCTGTTCCAATAATTGATCTGGGAGAACAGGTAGGGGTTTTAATCGGTACTGTTTCTACAGAATACCTGCAGCAGTTAATTACAGAAATGAATATTAATGGTGCTGGTTATGGTTGGATCATCAATCAAAATAAAAACACTATCGCTTATCCAGAAAAAGATTACATAGCAAATAGTGAGCTTGCAGAAAGTAATCAGGATTTAAAAAATATTAGTGATAGTATGGTGGCTGGAGAGAGTTCTGCAGTAAACTATAACTTTAATAATCAGAAGAAAATTATGGCCTATCATCCGGTAGAAGTTAACGGCTGGTCGGTAGCAATGACAGCAAATCGAGCTGAAGTGATGAGCGGACTTAATAATTTAAGAAATATTAGCCTGGTGATTGCAGCTGTTGCTCTAATTTTTGGAATGATTGTCACAATAATTATTGCCTCCTATATAGCAAATCCTCTTAATTATGTCACAGCTGCTGCAGAGAAAATTGCAGCAGGAGATTTCACCTTAAATATTGATGATAAATATTTAAAACGAAAGGACGAAATTGGAAACTTAACAAATTCATTTTCAGAGATGATTACTAATTTGAAAGAAATGATATTAGATGTTAAGAATGTTTCAGATCGAGTTGCAGCCTCCAGCGAAGAATTATCTGCGAGTGGAAACCAGGTTGGTGAAAGTGCTGATGAGGTTAGCAGAGCTATTCAGGAAGTAGCCTCTAATACAGAAGAACAGTCAGCTCAGGTTGAAGAAACTACAGCTACAATGGATGAATTAATTAAACAGATTACAATGATCAATACTTCCTCTGAGGCTATGGACAGACAGGCTGCAGATGTAATAGAAAATATTGAAAAAGGTAATCAGTCTATTGACAAATCTGCTTCCGAAATTAATAAGGTTAAAGACAATTCGCAGAGTGTGGAAGAGTCGGTTCACTCTCTAGCAGATTCTTCACAGAGAATTGGGGAAATAGTGAGTATGATTAAAGATATATCTTCTCAGACTAATCTGCTGGCTTTAAATGCAGCAATTGAGGCAGCACGAGCAGGAGAAGCTGGTCGCGGTTTTTCAGTGGTTGCTGATGAAATTAGAGAACTTGCAGAAGAATCAAACAAGGCTACAGATGAAATTACTGAATTAATTGAGGGTATTCAAAAAGATGTAAATACTTCTGTAAAGAATATGGAAGAGACTGGAGAGGTAGTTGAGTCAAGTGTTAGCTCTATTGAGGAAAGTGGAAAAGCATTTGAAGAAATTGAAAATACTGCTGGAGTTTTGAGTAGAATTATTGGAAATATAAATAATAAGGCTGAAGAAATGGCTGCCAACAGTGATGATGTAGAAATAGCGATCAGAGAAATTGCTTCTGCAAGCGAAACTGCAGCTGCTAATGCTGAGGAAGTTGCAGCTTCAAGCCAGGAGCAGAATGCAGCTACAGATGAGATTATTACTGCTTCTCAGGAACTTGCTGAGATGGCAGAAGAATTATCAGAGTCGATTTCTAAATTCAAACTTTAAAAAGTTGCTGTTTAATTCTTGTTTAAAAGTTAATACTAAAAAAGGAGCCTATTAGGCTCTTTTTTTATAACTGGATAATTTAACTTTCAAGTTATAACTAATGTTCAATTCTTGACATTATTGGAAAGCGAATTAGATAGGCAACAATTAAATAAATAGCTGTTGTACCTAAACCCTTTAGATAATGAAAATTAAACTGATGTCTCAGGTAAATATTTGTCGTCACAGCCAGTAAAATCAGCGACAGTGCTGGAATTAAGATTGAAATATTTTCTAAAACCCCCAGTTGATAATTACTTTTTACTTTTGTTTTAAAATTGAAATTAGATTCTTTTAAATCTTTGAAAATTATTATCCATAATATCTTTAAAGAATAAGCAACTGTTAAAATACTGCCAAGATGCAGTAAAAATTCAAACATTGGGACGGCACTAAGCGAATATTTAATTAGATGTTTGCTGCTGTAACCAATAAAAAAAGGAAAAGCCATCAAGGATAGAAAAGAAAGTATTGTACTTAATGCATTAATTTTTTGCCTCAATTCGCAGCGTTTAAAATCAAAGATGGAATTTGATTTGAATTCTTTAATCCAGCTGCCCGCACCATTAAATAGTGTTGACTTTGCCAGTGCATGAGCCATAATATGAAGTATCGCACCATAGTAGCCGTAAATATTTCCACTGCCAATGGCCAGAGTTATAAATCCAAACTGACTGATCGAACTATAAGCTAAAATAAGTTTGTAATTTTTTTCTTCCAGAGCTTTAATTCCACCATAAAAAATCATAATCAAGCCAAGATATAAAAGCAATCTATTTCCATTAACAATAATTTTTAAAAGTGAAATGTAACCAAGTTTTGCAACTAAGCCAGAGGAAAGAGCACAAAATGCTGTTGACGCCTGTTTATAAATGTAAGGAACCCAGAAGTGGAGGCCAATAATAGCACTTTTTACTCCCAGACCTATAATAAACATCAGCTGCAGCCAGAATTCTTCAATGGCTCCGATATTTTGATAACCATTTGTATAAGCAGTTAAAACAGTGAGAATTAAAAAACTCCCACCTATAAACTGAATCACAAAATACTCCCAGGCAATATTTTTATTGTCCCAGGCCAGCATCAACGAAGTGGTTAATGTCGCAAGTTCCCAGCCAATCATAAAAATAAACCAGTTATTTGTAGTTACTACAAGACCAAAGCTGATTACAAAAAATACTGTAACTAAAAAAAATAAGGACCGGTATTCATTGATTTTTCTCCAGTTTGAGATTAGAGTGAAAAATGTTACTAAGATACCGATACTTAAAAATAAGACATTAATATTATTAAAAATAAAATTACTGGAAATAAATGCCTGCATATAACTGCCTCCTCTGTCAAAATTATATCATAAGCGTTATATAACTGAAAGAAAAATAAGCAATTGAGTCAGAAAAATTTGACAAATGAGAAAACTGATGATATATTTAAAGCACTGAGTATTCTAAACTAGTTACACTTACTCAGGTTAAATTTTAGGAGGAAGATATTAATATGGTTTACACAGGAAAAGTTAAGTGGTTTGATGAGAAAAAAGGTTATGGTTTTATTGAAAGAGAAGATGGCGACGATGTATTTGTACATTTCTCTGCACTGCAGCAGGAAGGTTTTAAAACCCTAGAAGAAGGTCAGGAAGTTGAATTCGAAATTGTTGAAGGAGACCGTGGTCCTCAGGCAGAGAATGTTGATGTTATATAATTAAAGATTACGGAAATTACCCTGACTATTTATTTAGTCGGGGTTTTTTTATGTTTTATAAATAAATTGTTAAATTAGTTGATTTTTATTTTCAATAAAGATAAAATTGTATAAAGATAAATAAATTAGATATGATTTAAAAACAAATATTGGAGGTAAATTATGAAATTCAAAATAATAGTTGATAGCTGTTGTGATTTGACAGAAGAAATCAGAGAAAGATTTGATATATCAACTGCTCCTCTATCAATAGATGTTGGAGATAAGCATTTTGTTGATGATGAAAATCTGGATAGAGAAGAGTTGTTGAATGCAATGCGCAATAGTGATCAGGCACCTAAAACTGCCAGCCCCGGTCCTGGACCTTTTTTAGATTTATACAAAAAATATGAAAATATCTTTGTGGTAACCCTATCTAAAGAATTAAGTGCAACCTATCAGAATGCAGTTCTGGCAAAGGATATGTTAATGGAAGAGGCTGAAAATAAATTTGTTAAAGTTTTTAATTCATTTAGTGCTTCTGCAGGAGAAACAATGATTGCTTATAAATTAGGTGAGTTAATTGAGGCAGGTTTAAATAGAGAAGAAATTGTAGAAAGAGCTGAAAAATATGTTGAGGAAATGCAGACTTTATTTGTGCTTGATTCGCTTGATAATTTAACTTGAATTCGGCAAGTAAAAATACCGAATCCAGTTATGATAGTCTTTAAACAGTAAATCTAGTTCAAATTTTTTTGAATAAAAAAATAGAATCTCCCTTAAGGTTTGTGGTAAAATGTTTTTAGCACAAAAACCATACCAAAACCAAAAAGGAGATTCTGATATGAGTTTACCACAAAACAACAATAAAATAAATAGTTTTAACAAATTAAATATTCCAGCTAAATTTGATAGTGATACAGTGTCCAGTTGTCCAGCTTTTTTTTATCTGGAAGCTGCTAAATCCTGTATAGATTTTAAATCTTTAATCACAGATAATATTAGCTATCAAAAAGCAGCTAATGCAACTTATCAACCCAACGATATTATTGATTTTATGGTTGATGCATCCATCCTGGGCTATTCCCGCTTTTCTCACTATGAAACTCTTAGAGAAGATGCAGGATATCTAAAGATCAAAAATTTTAATGTTCCCAGTGAAAAAGTATGTCGTGATCTTCTAAAAGCTATGCCAGAAGAAAGTGTAAATGAACTGAGAGAGCTCAATAAAAATCTTCTTGCAACAATTGCTAAAACACAGCCTGCTAAAGAAGTAATACTTGACTTTGATGATACAGTCTGTACCGTTTTTGGTAATCAGGAAGGTTCTGAAAATGGATATAATCCAAGATATAAAGGCAGACCTTCTTTTAAAGAAAAAGTTGGTATCATTTCTAAGACTGATGAACTACTTAACCTGACACTGGAAGAAGGCACTCATCACAGCAACCATGAATTCCTTAGTTTCTTAGAATCCTGTATTGAGACTCTACCTAAAACCTGGTATCTAAAAAGGATCAGAGCAGATAGAGGTTTCTTTGACCAGAAAAACTTCAGCTACTGTGAAGATAACGGTATCGAATATGTGATCAAAGCTAAAATGCAAAATGGTGTCAAAAAGATTATTGATTATGTTAATGAGAATCCAGATCAATATCCCTGGGTCAAAATTGATAACACATTTAGTGTTACTGAAATTAGAGTACCACTAAAAAGCTGGGATAGAGAGCGTAGATTTGTTTTAATCAAAAAATCATTACCAAAAAACAACAAAAATGGTCAGCTTCTTTTTGAAGAGTTCACCTATGAATATCAGGCCATAGTTACTAATGTTGACTATCTAACAGCTGAAGAAGTATTCAATGACTACAACCAACGCTGTAATATTGAAAACAAGATTGACGAGCTGAAAGAAGGTTTTGCCTTTGACCAGAACACTCAGATTAATCGCAAATGTAATGAGCTGTATTTACTGATTAAAATGATTGCTTTTAACCTTAATAACTGGTTTAAGAGAACTTTCTTACCTGAAAGTATGCACCATCATGAGATAAAAACGATCAGAAGAATATTTTACAAAATAGCAGGCAATATCTGCGGCAGCGGCTGGTACAAACATATCCGCTTTGCCCCAAATAAACTGCTGAAAAAAACAATTACACATCTTAGAAAGGCGTTAACAGATTTTAGAAAGAAGGTGGTCCTAAATTAAAACCACCAGTACAGTTTAGACTAATTTTTAAGCTATGAAAACCATAGTTTAGTTAAGTGCGTCTAAAATCTGGGAGCTGGATAATTTATTTAACTGGTTATCTAAATTAAGACTAAATATTTAATTTTAATAGATTGAAATGATTTTTTAACGGCAAAAATCTAAAAAGAACTACTTTAACTTTTTACTTGCCGAATTCAAGTTTAATTAAAGCAGGAAGAATGGGAAAATTAAAAGGTAAGATAGCTTCCTTTTTTAATATTAAGCCTGTTTTGGGTGCGACTGAAGAAGGAACTATAACTCTGGTTGATAAGGCAAGGGGCAGCAAAAGAGCTATCAGGAAACTTGTAGATAAAATTGGAGAAAAAGGTGAAAATTTAGAAGAAAAAGTTCTTGGTATTGCCCACTGTAATGCTTTAGAGAAAGCGGAATATATAAAAGAAAAAGCAGCGAAAAAATATAATTTTAGAGAAATTATTATAGTGGAAACAGCCGGGATCAGTACTGTTTATGCTAACGAAGGTGGAATAGTTCTGGCGTTTTAAAAAAGAAAGCCGGTGTAGCTCAACTGGCAGAGCAGTGGTATCGTAAACCAAAGGTTGTGGGTTCGAGTCCCACCATCGGCTCCATAATTTCATTTTTATTGACTATAAAATTTATAATTATTTTTACTCAATTTATTCTTTCCAGGCTTCAACAAATTTTGTTAATCCCTGCAGGAAAAATCCGCCTGCAACCCAGTAATATACAAGTTCCGGGTTAGATATAATCAACATTCCAACGACAATATAAATTAATCCTGAAAAAATCAAGGTAATCTTACTGGTATTATCAGCTTCTTGAGCCAATTTATCCACCCCCGAAATTATAATGTTTGAATTATAATGTCTTAAAATTTTATTTTTAGGATTAAACTCTCCTAAATGAGTTCGCAGATCTTTCCAAAAATCTGGGAAAAAGATGATGTTTAAAAATATACCTCCGAGCAGCAGACTGAGCAGATAAGTAGTACTGTGCCAGTAGTCTCCCCAGCTTAAAAGTAGTCCGATTTCGTCCATAAATAATCCGAGACCAATTCCATAGATTAAGGCATTATCTCTGCGGTCAATAAATTTTGTTCTGGTAATTGAAAACCAGCCTGCAAGAGCGATTAATGCAATACCAATATATAGATGATGAATGTGATAACCAAAAAGTATAATGTTTGAACCGATATAAAATTGTATATCACCAGCTTTAGCAGCTGTAGAGGCTGAACTTCCAGCAGAGCCAGCTATTAATACAGCCAGTCTAATAAACAGAAAGGACAGAAGGTATGCGCTGCTAATAATAAATGGAATTGATTTATCTTTTTCTTTATTTGTTTCATTTTCTTTTTGTTGATTAGTAATTGGTATCACCTCCATTTATTTAACTTGTTTTAAGTATAAGAAAAAAAATATTTTAATTCAAGTGTATTTGAACATTGTTATTTTAAGTTTTTGTGAAAGAAAAGGTCTTTAACTGAAAAATCTGCTGTTGATTTAAAAAAACAATTTAGTTTAATCATATAATATAGAGGAAAATAATTATTAACCAAGAATATATATAATAGAGATATTGAAAAGGACAAAATAATTTTTTAATTTCGTTATGTGAGGTTAAGTATAACGTTCGTTATTTTTAGTGAGGTGGCGCTAGGTGTTAAAGAAAAGGTTACCAAGAGTAATTTGTATTATTGTTATCTTAATAATTGGCTTTACCATAGAACTAACTGCTGCTTCAACATATAGAATAATGGCTGCTTCAAGTCTACAGGAGCCACTAAATGAGATAAAGGAAAAATATGAACAAGAATATAGGGATTATGAGCTTGAAATTAATTATGCCGGAAGTCAGGTTCTCTTCAGTCAGATAAAAATGGGCGTAGATTTTGATTTGTTTTTATCTGCTAATCATGACTATCTAAAACAGTTAAAAAAGGAAGATAGAATTAAAGCAGAAACTATCTTTACAAAAAATGAGTTGTTGATAATAATAAATTCGCAAAAAAATAGAGTTGATAATCTGGAAGATTTAATGAGTAGAGGTTATTCGTTATTAATAGGTGTAGAATCTGTTCCGGTAGGCTCATATACAATTAAAATGATTGATAATTATGTTAATTCAATTTCTAAAAAAGCAAAAAAAGATAAATTTAAGTCAGATTTCAATTCCCTAGTCGTTTCCAGAGAATTTGATGTAAAAAGTGTACTGAACAAGGTTAAACTTGGAGCAGCAGATGCAGGAATTGTTTATTTAAGTGATTATAATCAGGATCAGGATTTATATCAAGTTAAGATTCCAAAAAAATTTAATGTGGAAGCAAATTATTATATGGGTTTAAATATAAATTCTTCAGCTGGTTCAGAGAAAATTTATAATTATATTCTCAGTAGTTCAGCACAACAAATATTTTTAAAATATAATTTTAAGCGAGTGAAAAAACATGAATGATAATTCAGTTTTGAAGCAACAAAGTAAAAGTGAAAAGTATAAACAAACTGCTCTGCTACCAGCAGCCTTTTTTTCAAAGTCTACAGATTCGTCATTTCCAGTTCGGTTATCAATTTATATACTTTCAGCTTTAAACATTTCCTTTATATTTCTTATAATACTTTCATTATTTATAGAAAGCTCAGCTTTGGATATCCTAAATGTATTTAAGAATATGGATGTTTTATCTGCTTTTAAAATCACTTTTTTTTCACTAAGTATTTCAGCTCTTTTGACGATTATTTTAGGTGTTCCTTTTAGCTATTTGAGCAGCCGCAAAAATGGACATGTTAATAAAATGATAAATATTTTAATTAGTCTTCCACTTCTTCTTCCTCCCAGCATTACAGGGCTGGCCTTGCTTTTAACCTTTGGGAATCGAGGGGTTTTGTCATATTTAACTGGAAATCTGGCTTTCACTTTTGGTTCCTTAGTTATTGTTCAAAGCTTTGTTATGCTGCCTTTATTTATTCATACTTTGAAAAATTATTTTGTTGAAATCAATAAGAATCTTATAGAAGCGGCTATGGTTGAGGGGGCAGCAGAAAATGACCTATTATTTAAAGTATATTTACCTCTAAGCCGGCGGGGGTTTACTACTGCTTTAATTATTTCAATCTTAAGAGCAGCCGGAGAATTTGGGGCAACAATTATTTTTGCAGGTAATATGAGTGGAAAAACTCAAACTTTAACTACTGCAATTTATAGTTTAAGCCAGACCAACCTTTCACAGGCAATCGCACTGGCAGTGATTATGCTGAGTGCCTTTTTGTTGCCTTTATTTTTACTTGAATTTAAAATTAAAAAGTGATTTAACCTGACCTCTTAATTTGATCATTTGGAATTTCTTGACTTTTGATCACTGATTATATAAAATAATAACAGTATTCAAAATGTTTATGATATTATTTTTTTAGTTTTGTGCAATCGTTTGCGCATTAAAATAAGGAGGGCCAATATGAATAAAAAATTTAGAAAGTATTTATTTAAAAATTTAATTTTAACGATTATTCTGATGTTTCTGCTTAGTTTTTCAACAACTGTACTTGCAGAACAGGTTAAATTCTCTTTTAATCCAGAAGAAGTTGACTTTGAGGGGGAAGTTGATGCAGTATATATTGCTGGTTCATTTAATGACTGGCAACCAGCTGCTGAGAAGATGAATGGGCCGGATGCAGAGGGTAATTATATTTTAGAATATAATCTGCGCCCAGGTGAGCATCAGTACAAATTTGTTATTAATGGTGAAGACTGGTTTCATGATCCAAATAATGAGCTGACAACAGCTGATGGACACGGAGGAAAGAATTCAATTATTAAGATTGGAGAAAAGGAATTAGAAGAAGCTCAGACTGGTGATGGTGAGATAAATGGAGAATTTATTTTACATAATCCAGAAAATAGAGTGCATTTAAATAAATTTAATGAGGATAAAGTTGAGATTAGGCTGGAAACCAGAAAAAATGATGTAGAAACTGTAGCTTTAATGACAAAAATTGGTACTGAGAGAAACCAAAAACAGATGAGTCATTACAGTGCAGATAATAAAATTGATTACTGGACAGTTTCGTTCAACAATTTGGATGAAGCTCTGGAGTATACTTTTTTAATTAAGGATGCTGATACCGAGCTGCTTTATCATCAAAATGGCAGCGGGTTTAATAACTTAAAATATTTTTTCTATGATCCTTCTGAAGTAGAGAGCTTTAAAACTCCAAACTGGGTGCAGGATGCTGTTTTTTATCAAATTTTCCCTGATAGATTTTATAATGGAAATCCAGCTAATGATCCAGAATTAATTGAAACTTATAAAAGCAACGAAAAAAGATATAAAAATATAGTTCCAGAATGGTATCAGGGAATTAAAGAGAGTGAAAGTCATCAGCTTAACCCAGATGATTTTATTGATTTAGATCCCTCAATTCATCCTAAATCAGGCTGGCATGTTTTCTATGGTGGTGACCTGCAGGGAGTTGAGCAGAAATTTGATTATTTAAAAGAGCTCGGCATTAATGCAATTTATTTTAATCCAGTCTTCGAAGCAACTGCAAACCACCGTTACAATACAGCTGATTATGGAAAAATTGATGATAATCTGGCTATTAAAGGAGACTTTGAAGCTTCTGAAGCTTATTTTGAGAAGTTTATAAAAAATGCACATCAAAATGGAATTAAAATTGTACTGGATGCTGTTTTTAACCACAGTGGCTTTGAGTTTTTTGCCTTTAAGGATGTGGTGGAAAACGGAAACGACTCAGAATACAGTGACTGGTTTTATATTGAAGATTATCCAGTTAACACATTATATGAACAGCGCACCAAAAACATAGAGCCAAATTATCAAGGCTGGGCAGGCTATGGAAATCATCCGGTTCTGAATTTAGATAATTCCGAAGTAAAAGGCTATATTTATAAAATTACAGAAAAATGGATGGATCCTAATGGTGATGGTGATCCCAGTGATGGAATTGACGGCTGGAGACTTGATGTTGCAAATGATGTTAAAGCCAGACACCCGGAATTCTGGCAGGAGTGGAGAAATTTTGTTAAAAAAATAAATCCAGCTGCTTATATAACAGGTGAAATTTGGAATAATGCTGCTCAGTATCTGCAGGGTGATGAATTTGATGCTGTTATGAATTACCGCTTTAGAGAGGCAGTCCTTGCATTTATCGCTGAAGAAAGAATAGATGCTCAGGATTTTATTAACAGAATTAATGAACCAAATTTAGATTATCCAACTCAGGCTGTTTTCAGTCTTCAGAATTTAATTGACAGTCATGACACAGAAAGATTTTTGTACAGCTCTGGGGGGAATAAAGAAAAGCTTAAAATGGCTGCAGCTCTCCAGTTTACCTATCCAGGTGCTCCAATGGTCTATTACGGAACTGAAGTTGGCTTAAGTGGCGCATCAGACCCGGATACACGCCGTACAATGCTCTGGGAAGAAAGACCAAATGGAAATAGTCCTGATCAGGAGCTCTATCAATATTACAGCAAATTAGCTAAAATACGAAAAGAAAATAAGGTTTTACGAACAGCAGGAGTCCAATTTGAAGCTGTAGATAATGAACCAAAAATCGTGATTGTAAAACGAGAAGATAAAAATGGTAAAATATATACAGTTTTAAATGCAGCCCAAACAGCAAAAGAGATAAATTTAAAGCTTAAAAATGAAGTGCAGGCTGTGGATTTACTGTCTGGAAAAAAATATCAATCTGATTCAAAAGAGTTAAGACTAAAATTAGAAGCTTATTCTGCTCAAATTCTAAAAATTAATTAATAGTTAAAAAAAGAGGTTGTACTGTTTATTTAACGATAATCACTTTAAATCCCAAAATTAAGTGCGGTCTCTTTCAACAATTAGCTTGACAATCTCCTATAAAAAGTTATAAAATCTATATTAGACCGTAAAATTGTGGGAGTGATTTTTGTGAGTGATTTATTAATAATGACACCCGGCCCAACTGAGGTCAGCGAAGAGGTTAGACGGGCAATGAGCCGCAAAATTACCAACCCAGATCTTGATCCTGAATTTTTTGATTTTTACCTTGATGTCAGCTCAAAACTGCAGCAGGTATTGAAGACAAAAAATGATGTGATTATTATGAGTGGGGAGGGAATTTTAGGTCTTGAATCTGCCTGTGCTTCTTTAATTGAACCAGGGGATAGGGTTCTGGTCCTGGATAATGGAATCTTTGGCAGAGGTTTTGCAGATTTTGCTGATCTTTATGGTGCAGAAGTTACAAGGTGGGAATTCCCATATAAGCAAGAGATTGATATAGATAAATTAGAAGCAAAGCTGGCAGAAGAAAATGATTTTAAATTTGCTACCTTTGTTCACTGTGAAACTCCTACTGGGGTAATAAATAATGCAGAAGAAATTACTAATTTATTAAATGAAAATAATATTTTATCAGTTGTAGATTCTGTTTCTGCAATTGGTGGTGTACCTATTGAAGTTGATGAATGGGGGATTGATATTATACTTGGTGGTTCTCAAAAGTGTTTATCGGTACCACCAGGACTTACATTTATGAGCGTTAGTGATGCAGCTTGGGAAGCAGTTAATAACCGTGAAACAGCTGTTAGAGGTTATTATACCAATCTTCAACTCTGGCAGAACTGGTATGAAGAAAAATATTTTCCCTATACTCAGGCAATTAGTGATATTTATGCTCTGGATGCTGCTTTAAATAAATGGCTGGCAGATAAAGAAGTTTTTCAGCGACACAGTAAAATTGCCGGTGCAGTAAGAAGTGCTATAAAAGAGTCTAATCTAAGTTTATATGCAGAAAATGGTTATTCTGACACAGTAACAGCGATAGAAATTCCTGAAGGGATAAGCTATCAGGAATTAAATCAGCTGATGACAGAAAGTCATAATGTAATGATTGCAGCCTCACTGGGAGAATTCGAAGATAAATTAATTAGGATTGGTCATATGGGAGAAAATTGTTATGAAGACAAACTTTATCGAACTTTAAAAGCATTTGATCATAGTTTAAGAGAACTTGGTTTTGATCTAAATGTAGAACTACATAAAATTTTTGTAAACGAAATGAATTAAGGGGATGGAGCACCCCCTTTAACCACTGTTAGATGATGACAGTTGATGGCTCCTATCTAGTTAGGGATTTCCCTATCTGGATGGGAGCCTTTTTTTATTTCTTATTCGCTTGTACCCGGTACAAAAAGGCCGTTTTGTACCGGGTACAAGCGAAAAAATTCACAATTGAGGAGAGATTACTTTGGCTTTAAGTTTAGCATTAATAATTTTATTTGCTTTATTATTTGGAAGGTTTTTTGATCGCTTAAAACTTCCTACTTTACTGGGAATGCTTTTAATTGGTATTTTACTGGGGCCTTATGGATTTGATTTAATCAGTCAGGATATTTTAAATATATCTTCAGATCTGAGAATGATTGCTTTAATTGTAATCTTGATTAGAGCAGGACTGGGGATTGAAAAAGAAACTTTAAAAAAGGTTGGAGTGCCAGCAATTAGATTAAGCTTTATTCCTGGATTAATGGAAGGTGCAGCAGTAATAACAGCTGCTGTTTATCTGCTCAATTTTGAGTTCATTGAAGCAGGAATTCTGGCTTTTATCATTGCTGCAGTTTCACCAGCAGTAGTGGTTCCTCAGATGTTGTCCTTAATCGAACAGGGGAAGGGGGCAGCCAAAGGAGTTCCAACACTTGTTTTGACAGGTGCTTCGGTTGATGATGTGGTTGCAATTACTATATTTTCAGCTTTTTTAAGTATTTATGGCGGGCAGCAGATTAATATTTATAGACAGGTATTAAATGTACCTTTAGCTATATTTTTAGGAATAATTTTAGGCACAGTAATTGCCTTATTTTTAATCTATATTTTTAAAAAATATCATATTCGCGATACTAAAAAAGCACTTTTAATTTTAAGTTTTGGTATTTTAATGAACTCCCTGGAACATTTTTTAGAAGGAATTATTCCGATTGCTACTCTGCTTGGAATAATGGTAATTGGCTTTGTGATTCAGGAGCGTTATTCAGTTTTAGGGAAAAGACTTTCTTCTAAATTCAATAAAATCTGGGTTTTTGCAGAACTAATGTTATTTGTTTTAATAGGAGCTGAGGTTAATATTCAGCTTGCATTTGAATCAGGACTTTTAGGTTTAATCATCATTGCAGTTGGTCTTACTGCCAGATCAGTCGGTGTTTTAATTTCTCTGATGGGGACAGAACTTAATTTAAAAGAGCGAGGGTTTTGTGTGCTTGCCTATACACCTAAAGCTACAGTTCAGGCAGCAATTGGTGCAATTCCGCTGGCTGCGGGAGTAGCTTCTGGAGAATTAATTTTAGCACTGGCTGTATTATCGATTGTTGTAACAGCACCTCTGGGCGCAGCCGCTATTAAAACTTCAGGTAGGCACTGGTTGACTGATGATTAAATCATATTAAAGTAGTAATTAGTAGGCAGAAACTTAATTTAACTTTTGTGATTTGAATCACTGATTTTTTTGAACATTTGATTATAATATCTATACAAGATAAAATAAGATAAATAAAATATCAGGGGGTTGAATTATGGTTGCAGTAGTTATCAATATTTCTGCTTTACTTTTAATTATATTTTCATTTTAAAAAACAGAGAAAAATCAAAAGAGGCTTTAAAAATTGCTCTTTCAAAAGGTCTGGGTCTGGCACCTCAGCTTATTTCCTTGGTGGCAGTAATTGGTATTATTTTTGCATTTTTACCTCCAGAGTTAATTAAAGAATTTTTGGGAGGAGAGTTTTCTTTGATTCAGGTTGGAGGAGCAGCATTATTTGGGGCAGTAATGATGATTCCAAGTTTAATTGCTTTACCTTTATCGGGATCATTAATTGATGCAGGGGCATCTTATACACCGGTAGCAGCTTTCATAACAACTCTAACTATGGTTGGTTTTGTGACAATACCAGTTGAATTAAAAGAATTAGGTAAAAAAATAACAATTTATAGAAATGGACTGGCTTTAATTTTTGCAGTGATAATTGCTTTTATGATTGGGGTGTTTATTTAATGGCAGCAGCAAATAATATAGAAAATCAAAATAAAAAAAATAAGAAAGAAGAAATGGTGGCTGAAAAAAGGCGGCAAAAATTTAATCAAAATATTAAAAAGACAATTAAGACTATAATTTTTTGGTGGTTAATACTGCTTGGTTTTCGATATTTTTTCCCAGATCGCTTTTCCGCAGCTATTTCAATGTCGTCCCGCTATTTAAAAGAGATGATTTTGGTTTTTCCAGCTGTTTTAGTAATCATGGGACTGGCTGACCGCTGGGTACCAACGTCAATGGTAGAGAAATATTTAGGGCATAATTCCTCATTTCAGGGTAAATTTTTAGCAGTATTTTTAGGAACACTCCCAACAGGACCAATGTATGTTGCTTTTCCAATTGCTGCAGAACTTCTGCGCAAAAAAGCAAGTCTCTCCAATGTAATAATTTTTTTAGGGGTTTGGGCTTCACTAAAAGTACCTCAACTGGGAGTAGAAATTCAATTTGTAGGACTTAAATTTTCAATTCTCCGCTTTATATTTACACTTATTTCAATCTTTATAATTGGTATCCTGATGGAAAAGATCATAGATACTTCTGAATTTAATGAAATTGAATGATAATTAGGCGCTGGTTTAAGTCAGGATGAATTTCCTGACTTTTTATTTTAATATCAAGAACTTAGTATAAATTCAATATTTTTATATTTACTCTAGTTATTAACATTTGATTAAAATAGTCGAGGTGTGATATTATTAACTTAGGATAAATATAAGGTTTTCTCGCCCTCAAAAGACTGAAAATTCACAAAAATATAGCCAAATTAGTTAAAATTATCACAAAAGGAGTTGGTTTCCTGTGTCTAAAGCCAGATCATTATTTTATCAGGACAGTTTATTAGAAAAGTTACACGAAGTTCAGAGTACCTATGGTTATATTCCAGAAACTGAAATTAAAGAACTGGCAGAAAAGTATCAGCTGCCGAGAGCAAATATCTATGGTGTTATTTCATTTTACTCAATGTTTTATACTGAACCAACGGGAAAATATATAATTAGAATTTGTGACAGCATATCCTGCCATCTTAATCAGTCAGAATCTGTTTTGAAAGCAGTAAAATCATATCTAAATTTGGAAAGTCATCAGACCACAAAAGATAAAAAGTTTACACTTGAAGTCGTTGAATGCCTGGGCCACTGTGGAGAAGGACCTGTAATGATGGTGAATAATAAAATTTACACAAAAATAGATGGAAATAAGGCTCTTGAAATTTTAGGTGGCTGTATCTAATTTAAATATTTTGTTTGGATAAGTGTTCAAAATAAGCATCTCTGAAAGGAGAGAGATTATGGTTTCTGAAAAATTATATCTTAAAGGAGATAAATTACTCAATATCCTGGATTATGATTTTAAATCAATAAAAAATGCTCTTCGAATGGGACGGAAAGAGACTATTCAAAAAATCAAAGATTCTGAACTTAAGGGCCGGGGTGGTGCAGCTTTTCCGACAGGACTCAAATGGCAGTTGGCTTCTGAGGTTGAAGGAGAAGAAAAATTTCTTGTCTGTAATGCAGATGAGGGTGAGCCGGGTACTTTTAAAGATAGATATTTATTAGAAGAGAGACCGCTTAAAGTTTTAGAAGGAATTATGCTTGCAGCTTTTGCTATCGGTGCAGATAAGGCCTATATCTATATCCGGGGTGAATATACAAGAGCAATTGAAGTCTTTACTGAAATAATTGCAGCTGCCAGGAAAAACAAAATTTTAGATAGTAAGATATTTGATAGTAATTTCAAATTAGAGATAAAGCTGGTCAGGGGAGCTGGGGCCTATGTATGTGGTGATGAAACTTCATTATTGAATTCTATTGAGGGAAAAAGAGGACGCTCCCGGATCAAACCGCCTTATCCAATTCAGGAAGGCCTGTTTAGTCAGCCAACAGTTGTCAATAATGTAGAAAGTTTATGCTGTGCTGCAGAAGTCTTAAATCCTGATTCTGAAGAATTTGCAAATCTAGGAATTGAAGGCAGCCGCGGCACAAAACTGCTGTGTTTAAGTGGAGATCTAAATAAACCTGGTTTGTATGAGGTTGAATTTGGGAAAATTACTCTCCAGGAAATTATTTATGATTTAGCCGGAGGTATTAAAGCGGGAGAAAATTTAAAGTTTGTTATACCTGGTGGGATTTCAACCGCCCTAATTACAGCAAAAGATTTAGACTTTCCCTATAGTTATCAGGCTTTTGAAAAGAGGGGGAGCAGTCTTGGCTCAGGTGCAGTAATTGCAGTCAGTAAAAAACATGATCTCTTAGATTTGATGTTAAATGTGTCTAGATTTTATATGGATGAAACCTGTGGTACCTGTTTTCCCTGTCGTGAAGGGAATAGGCAGATCAATAAAATATTAAAAGAATTTAAAAATAGTGGGCAGAAAATCGATGCCGAATTGATTTCCGATATTGGTAATACAATCAGGCTGGCAGCCCGCTGTGGCTTGGGCCAGTCCTCACTTAACTTTATTAGCTCAGTTATCGAAAACTATGGACAAGAGTTAAAGATTGGAGGTAAGATTTATGCTTAAGGCAGTAATTGATGGAATTGAGATGGAGCTAAAAGAAAAGATGAGTATTTTAGATGCAGCAAAGAAAGCTAAGATAAATATACCAACCCTCTGTTATGAAGAAGGGCTTTCAATTTATGGTGGCTGCAGATTATGTGTAGTTGAGATTGAGGGAGAAGAGCTGCTTAAGCCTGCCTGTGCAACTGATATTCAGGCTGGTATGGAAATTAAGACTCATTCTAAAAAAGTAAGGAACTTGAGAAAAAATTTATTTGAATTAATAATTGCGACTCATAATATTGACTGTCAGCTTAATTGTTTAACCTGCAGTCGGGCCAATAATTGTGAACTAAAAAATATTGCTGAAGATATTGGAGTATCTAAGATGAGGCTGGATCCAATTAAAAGAGGAGAAGGTATTGATAATTCTAGCTATTCAATTATTAGAGAACCTGAAAAATGTATCAGCTGTAACCGCTGTATAAGAAAATGTGAAGAAGTGCAGGGAATAGGAATTTTCACTACAGCAAATAGGGGCCCGGAAACAGTTGTTACAACTTTTAAAAATAGAGGAATGGGTAATGTAGAATGTACTAACTGTGGTCAGTGTATACTTTCCTGTCCTACAGGTGCCTTACATGAGCTTTATCAGAAAGATATTGTTTTAGACATTCTAAGTGATCAGACAAAACATGTAGTGGTACAGACAGCTCCGGCAGTTAGGGTAGCAATTTCGGAACCTTTTTCCAATCAGGCGGGAGATATTTCTACCGGCCAGCTGGTCACAGCTTTGAAAAGACTAGGTTTTGATGCAGTTTTCGATACTAATTTTACTGCTGATTTAACTATTATGGAGGAGGGAACAGAGTTAATTGAAAGAATAAATAGTGGTGGTAAACTGCCTTTGTTTACCTCCTGCAGTCCGGGGTGGATTAAATTTATCGAGCATTTCTACCCTGAATATTTAGATAATCTTTCATCTGCTAAATCACCGCAGCAGATGTTTGGAGCCTTAGCAAAAACTTATTATGCTGAAGAGGCTGGCATAGATCCGGAAGATATTGTTGTTGTTTCAGTAATGCCCTGTACAGCCAAAAAATTTGAAGCTAAAAGAGATGAGATGGCTGGAGATGTGGATTATGTTTTGACTACCAGAGAACTGGCTTCAATGATCAAATCAGCTGGGATTGATTTTCTTAACCTGGAAGAAAGTGAGTATGATGAACTGCTGGGAGTTTCCTCCGGGGCAGCAGATATTTTCGGTACTACAGGTGGAGTTATGGAGGCAGCTCTTAGAACAGCAACTGAATTAATTACAGGCCAGGAATTAGAAAATATAGATTTTGATATTGTAAGGGGTTTAGAAGGAATAAAAAAAGCTGAAGTAGAGATTGGAGAACTGAAATTAAAAGCCGCAGTTGCTCATGGTCTTGGTAATGCCCGCAGAGTAATGGAAATGATTAAAGAGGGAGAAGAATTTGATTTTGTAGAATTTATGGCCTGTCCTGGTGGCTGTATGGGTGGAGGAGGTCAGCCAATTTCCTGTGCTGATAATGTATTAGAAAAGAGACAGCAGGCAATTTATGAGATTGATAAACAGAAAACCCTAAGAAAATCACACGAAAATCCCTATATTAAAAAGCTTTACGACAATTATTTAGAAAAGCCAGGCAGTGAAAAAGCTCATAGGCTGCTGCATACTAAATATAAGGCCAGGAAAATTTAATGTATCCATGGATATCTGTTGACAGTTTTTAAATTTAATGTTAAACTAAATCACAATAATAACTAAATAGCTTATCCTTTTAAATCAGTCCAGAGAGGCTGGCAAAGGTAGAAATGTAAGTTGATAAATTCTGGGAGGAGCCCAGAAATTTAGCCTTACTATGTCAATTTTAACCTTCAAACCATACTTTCTGGGGAGAAGGTTTTATTTTTATCAATAAACTTTAGTAAATTACTTAATAAACAACTTAAAGTAGTAAAGTAGTAAATCATACTCTTGAAATTAAGCTAATTTTTTTAGCAAACAAAAAGTGGAGGTAGTTAAATGAAAAAAGCAAAACTTGTTCTAGAAGAAGGGAGTATTTTTACAGGTGAACTTTTTGGTGCCGAAGAAGAAAGTGCAGGCGAAATAGTTTTTAATACCAGCATGACTGGTTACCAGGAGATTCTTACTGATCCCTCTTACAAGGGAGAAATTGTCTGTATGACCTATCCTTTAATAGGAAATTACGGAATTAATGAAGATGACTTTGAGTCATTTAAATCTCATGTCAATGGATTTATCGTTAAAGAGTTTGCTGAAGAACCAGAAAACTGGCGTTTAAAGAAGAAACTGGAAAGATATTTAAAAGAAAATGGAATTACAGCAATTAACGGTATAGATACCAGAGCCCTGACTAAAATTTTGCGGCGAGAGGGAACAATGCGCGGTATTATAACTACTGACAATTCAAGTGATAAAGAATTGATAGAGAAAGCAAAAAAGGCACCCGGGCTTTCCGGTAGAGATTTAGTATCTCAGGTCAGCCGCAAAGAAGTCGAAAAATATGGGGCAGGGAACAAATATCGAGTAGTTTTAGTTGACTGTGGAGCCAAAGATAATATTAAAAATTCACTGCTTGCGAGGAATTGTGAGGTAATCATGGTACCGGCCAGCACTTCAGTTAAGAAAATATTAGATTATAGTCCTGATGGTGTAATGGTTTCAAATGGCCCCGGTGACCCGGAAGATGCCGACTATGTAGCAGAAACAATTGCTGAACTATTAGGAGAAGTTCCAATCTTTGGAATCTGCCTCGGACATCAGCTTTTGGGTAGAGCCTGTGGTGCAGAAACCTACAAACTTAAATTTGGCCATCGAGGTGCCAACCATCCGGTTAAAGACCTGAGTACAAATCGAGTTTATATTACTTCACAAAATCATGGTTTTGCCATTAAAGAAGAATCGCTGGCTGAGCTGGATTTGGAATTGACTCATATCAATGTAAACGATCAGACAGTTGAAGGCTTTAAACATCAGAAATATCCAGCTTTTTCTGTTCAGTATCATCCAGAAGCTTCTCCGGGACCAGAAGACTCTCACTATCTATTTGATCAATTTGTTGAATTGATGAGCTGATGGTACCCGGTACTTAGAAAATATTTCCAAATATATTTCAAAAAATTTAAGGAGGATAAGATGCCGAAAAGAAAAGATATTAATAAAGTAATGGTTATTGGTTCAGGACCGATTATTATTGGGCAGGCAGCTGAGTTTGATTATTCCGGGAGTCAGGCCTGCCGGGCTCTTAAAGAAGAAGGTCTAGAAGTTGTTTTAGTCAACAGCAACCCGGCTACAATTATGACAGATGAAAATATGGCCGATCGAGTCTATATTGAGCCTTTAACTGTTGATAGTATAATAGAGATTTTGAAAAAAGAAAATCCAGATGGCTTGATTCCAACTCTGGGAGGACAGATTGCTTTAAATCTGGCCATAGATCTGGCAGAAACAAATATTTTAGAAGATTTAAATATAGAACTTTTAGGAACTCCAATTGAGACAATCGAGAAGGCAGAAGATAGAAATACTTTTAAAGAGTTAATGAATGAAATTGGTGAGCCGATTTTAGACAGCAAAATTGCGGAAAATATAGAGCAGGCAGCTGAAATTGCTGCTGATATTGGCTATCCGGTTATTGTACGTCCGGCTTATACAATGGGAGGAACCGGTGGTGGAGTTGCTGATAACTTAGAAGAGTTAAAAGAAATTACTGCCCGTGGTTTCAAACACAGCTTAATCGGACAGGTTTTAATTGAAAAGAGTATTAAGGGCTGGAAAGAAATAGAATATGAGGTAATGCGGGATAAAAATGATAACTGTATAGTGGTCTGCAACATGGAAAATTTTGACCCGGTTGGTGTTCATACCGGGGACAGTATAGTTGTTGCTCCCAGCCAGACTCTAACAGATAAAGAATATCAGATGTTTAGAAGCTCAGCTTTAAAAATAATTAGAGCCTTAGGAATTGAAGGTGGCTGTAATGTTCAGTATGCACTGGATCCAGAGAGCTTTCAGTATTATATTATTGAAGTAAATCCCAGGGTCAGCCGCTCCAGTGCTCTTGCTTCCAAGGCAACCGGATATCCAATTGCAAAAGTTTCAGCAAGGATTGCTTTAGGCTACAGCCTGGATGAGATAGATAATGCAATTACAGGAAAAACTACAGCCTGTTTTGAACCAGCGTTGGACTATGTGGTCTTTAAAATTCCACGCTGGCCTTTTGACAAGTTTCATTATGCTGATCGTGATCTGGGAACTCAGATGAAAGCCACAGGAGAGGTAATGGCAATTGAAAGAAATCTAGAAGCCTCAATGCTTAAGGCGGTGCGCTCACTTGAGATCGGCCGCTACGGATTTTATCTGGAGGAATTTAGAAAACTGAGTGATCAGGAAATCAAAGACTTTTTATATGAAGCAGATGATAACCGGCTTTTTGTAATAGCAGAAGCACTGCGCCGGGGTTTTACAGTTGAGGAAGTCCATCAGATAACTGAGATCAGCACCTTCTTCCTGTATAAGATGAAAAATATCATAGATTTAGAAAACTCTCTTGCTGCCAGTAAAGATGAGCTGAATAAAAATCAGGAACTGCTGCTTAAAGCTAAAGAAAAAGGATTTTCAGATTCTGAGATTGCGCTTTTAACTGAAAAGACTGAAGAGGAAATAAAAAATCTTAGAGATCAGCTGCAGTTAAATCCGGTTTTTAAAATGGTTGATACCTGTGCAGCAGAATTTGAGGCAGAAACACCCTACTATTATTCTTCCTATGAAAAAGTTAATGAGGCTCAGCCAACCGATAAGAAAAAGGTGATGGTCATTGGCTCTGGTCCAATTAGAATCGGTCAGGGAATAGAATTTGATTACTGCAGTGTTCATTCTGCCTGGACCTTAAATGAAGAGGGCTATGAGTCGATTATAGTTAACAATAACCCGGAAACTGTTAGCACAGACTTTGATACCTCAGATAGATTATATTTTGAGCCGCTGACCAAAGAAGACATTATGCATATTATAGAAAATGAAAAACCGGAAGGTGTAATCTGTCAGTTTGGAGGACAGACTGCTGTCAATTTAGCAGAGCCGCTGGCAGAAGCAGGTGTTGAGATACTTGGAACCTCAGTTGATTCGATTGACCTGGCAGAAGACAGAGATAGATTCATTGGTCTTTTAAATGAGCTCGATATTCCAGCGCCTCAGGGTGAAGTTGCGGCTTCACTTCAAGAAGCAGAAAAAATCGCGGCAGAAATTGGTTATCCAGTGCTGGTAAGACCTTCTTATGTGCTTGGAGGTCGAGCAATGGAGGTTGTTTATGAGAAGAAGGAATTAGAAGAATATATGCAGAATGCTGTTAAAGTATCACCTGACAGACCAGTGCTGGTAGATAAATATTTAACCGGAACAGAAATTGAGATTGATGCAATTTCTGATGGAGAAACAGTAATTGTGCCTGGGATCATGGAACATGTAGAAAGAGCAGGGGTTCACTCTGGTGATAGTATAGCAGTTTATCCACCACACCGTCTCTCAGAAGAGTTAAAAGAAAAAGCTGTAGAATATACAGAAAAAATTTCTCGGGCTTTAAATGTTAAGGGAGTTGTCAATATTCAGTATGTAGTCAGTGATGGAGAAATCTATGTGATTGAGGTTAATCCCCGCTCCAGCCGGACAATTCCTTATCTCAGCAAGGTAACAGGAGTGCCGATGGTTGATCTGGCAACTAAAGCCTTGCTTGGCAGGAAACTAAAGGACTTAGGTTGGGAAAGCGGAATGGTACCCGAAAAGGAGCATGTGGCAGTTAAGGTTCCTGTCTTTTCCTTTTCTAAATTAACTCAGGTTGATACCAATCTGGGGCCAGAAATGAAGTCAACTGGAGAAGTGCTGGGACTTGCTGAAACTTACGAAAAAGCACTATATAAAGGATTAATCGGAGCCGGCCTGGAAATTCCAAGAGAGGGTACAATTCTGGCAACAATAGCAGATAAGGATAAAGCAGAGGCTGTGAAGTATATAAAAGATTTTGCAGAGCTCGGCTTTCAGATTGCTGCAACTGAGGGAACAGCTGCTGCTTTAAAGAAAAAAGGTCTTAAGGTAGATATAGTTAAGAAATTAGGAGAAGGCTCACCTGATTCTTTGGAGCTGATTTCTGATGACCAGATTGATCTAGTAATCAATACTCTGACCAAGGGTAAGGTTCCGGAAAGAGATGGCTTTAAAATCAGAAGATCTGCTGTAGAGATGGGGATACCCTGTCTGACCTCACTGGATACAACTCAGGCGATGCTTAAGGTCTTAAAAGAGATTGAGCATGGTGAAAGAATAGAGTATAAAGCTCTGCAGGATTATCAAAAGTAAAAGAAAATAATTTATTATTTTAAGCACCAGAAGGACTTTAATATTACAGTTCTTCTGGTGTTTTTTATTTTAAAATTTCATAATAATCATTTATTTTTAATGCAAAAATATAAGAATCTAACTTTGATATAATTGTAAATTATATAAGTCATTAGAAAATTTATGATATAATAGTTGAATTGGATATTAAATATGATATAATTATATACAATTAATAATTTTAAATATTAAAAAGGATAATTGTAGTAAATAAACAATTATAATAGTAACAAAAGAATATAATGGCAATTCAATCGAAAGGTTGTTACGCAAAAGTATGAATCTAAGGGTTTTTTCCTAAGGTGGTCAGCTTATCTCAGGTCTATAAAAGCCAAAGTGATTAATCACTTTGGCTTTTATTTGTTTTATTATAAATTATCATATTTTTAAAAATATGAGTAATAATATTGATTACTTATTTTATAAAATAATCAGTTTTTAAAAAGTTTATTAAAAAGGGGATGGAATTATGGAAATCAAAAAAATTAGTTCAATCATTATTACAACATTTATACTAGCATTAGTTTTCTCAATTTTTGTTGGTGCAGAAGAAATTAATAAAGGTGAATTTTATCAGGGAAAATTTTTTGTAGGATTTACAGAATTATATTTTGGAGAAAATAATTTAACAGGTGATATAGAATTAATTGAAGATAGTGATAAGTTTGAGAAAAATGTAGATATGGGAAGGATTAATTTTTATCTGCAGGGTAAAATAAAGGGGAAATATTTGATTACCGCCTGGCTTGATACAGAAGAAGAAAGTTTAGATGAGATTTTTAAAAATTTAGATGAACGAAAGCAAAATACACCATTTGAAAAAATAGATGCAGAAAAGTATTATCCGGTCTATGGTGATGATTCACAGGTGGTTTCTGAAACTAATACAGCTGGAAAGTTATATTTAAAATTAGAATCAGATGAGTTAAATGCTATCTGGGGTAATTACAAATTAAACTATGAGAACAATAAGCTGATAAACTTAAGCAAAAATATTTACGGAGCAAATATAGACTATGATAATAGATTTGCTTTCAATACATACTGGTATCAGCCCTTTTCTACTCAGACCAGAGATGAATTAGAGCTGACAGGAGGTATTTTATATTACCTGCGTCAGGATGATCTTATTGCCGGCAGTGAAAATGTAAAGCTTGAACTTAGAGATTCCAGTACAAATCGAGTTTTAGAAAGCAGAAATTTAAAGGCAGGAGAAGACTATGAGATTAATTATCTGCAGGGAAGAATTACTTTGAAATCAAAGCATAATATCTTTGATGATCAAAGTTTGATAGATGATCAGGATGGATCAGATAAATACTTTATGGTTGTTGACTATCAATATGACTATTTAAGCAGTGATATTGATCAGAATAATTATGGTCTGCAGACAAAATATGATTTGACAGATCAATTATATTTAGGAGCTAATTACATAGAAGAGAGCAGAGAAGATTCAGATAAATATAAGATTTATGGTTTGAATTTAGTTTATCAAAATCCAGAAATTACAGAATTTAGAATTGATTATGCTGAATCAGAAAATATAAATTCAGAAAAATATTTTTCTGATGATGGAGGTATAACATATAGAGAAATTAGTTTGAATAATAATAATCAGGCTCAGGCCTGGAATTTTGAATACTCTAAAGTTTTGACTGAAGCTAAGGATTTAGAATTTAATACATTCTATTCCAATAAAGAAGCTGGTTTTAACAGCGGCAGTCAATACTTAGAAAAAGATAAAGAAAACTATGGCTTGGCTTTAATTCAGGAAAAAGAAAGAAAAGAAAATGAAATTTCTTATGAAAAAGATATAAGTGGAGAAAATGAAACAGATATTTATAATTTAAGATTCTGGAGGCAGCAGACAGAGCAGAGAAGTTATGAACTCGAATTAGAAAACAAAGTAAAAAAAGAAGCAGATAAAGAAGATGAAAAAACTTTAAATGCTGCTTTAGGTTTTGACCATCAATTTGATAGTGGAAATAAAATTTATGGAAGTCAACAGTTTACTTTAGATAAAAGTGAGGAAGCTGAAAGAAATAATATAACAACACTTGGGGGAGAAATCAAAAGAGAAAAATGGCGCTACAGTGCTGAAGCCAGTGCTGGTGATCAAGAAAATATCCTGCTGGGAGCCGGATATATGCTAAATCAGGACAGTGAAATTTACACCAATTATGAAAGAGAATTTGGTGATGATTTTTCAACTGAAACCACTTTTGGTGCCAACACTGCCGTTAGCGATAAAACCACTATTACAGCTGAACACCGAATAGTTGATGATGAGGACGAAAATAAGCAGAGTAATGTTATTGGTCTCGATTATCTAGCATCTAATAACTTAACTCTTTCTTTTGACTATACCCGCAGTGATGTAGAAAAAGCTGACTCTGAAGACTTTAAACGCGATATAGTTGGTGGAGCTTTAACTTATACAGAAAATAACTTTAGAAGTTCAAACAGAATTGAATACAGAGTTGACGATAAAAGCGAAAAATTTGAACAGCTGGTCTTAAAATCTAATTCAAGGTGGAAATATAATGAGGAATTTAATTATCTATCTGAAATAGAATATTCAAAAGAAAAAGAGGATGGAGAAGATCGCTTTTTTGAAGGTACAATTGGCATGGCTTACAGACCGATTAATAATACCAAATTAAATTACTTATTTAAATACACCTATTTAGATCAAAAAAATTATTTAAATTTAGACACGGGCCGAGAACTTGGTGATTATGCGGCAGAAAAATCTCAGATTTTGGCTCTGGATTTAATTTATGATTTAAATAAAAAGTGGCAGTTAACTGAAAAAATAGCTTATAAAAACTCTGAAGTTAAATTAAATAGTTTTAATGACAGCTGGGCTAGAAGTGAAACCTATCTTTGGGCCAATAAAATAGATTATGCTTTAAGAGAAGATCTCAATCTCTTTGTAGAATATAGAATCTTAGAAAACAAATTAGTAGATGATAGAAAAGACGGTTTCTTAGTTGGAGCATATAAAGGCTTTAATAACAACACTAAAGTGGGGATCGGATATAATTTTACTGACTTTAATGATGATTTAACTAATTTAAGTTATGAAGCTAAAGGCTGGTTCATTAACTTAATTAAAGCCTGGTAGAATATAAACTCTGAATATATAAAACAGTTTAAGAAAGAGGGGAAAATTTATGAAAATTAATAGTAAAAATATATTAACTATTTTAATAGCATTAATCATGATTTTAAGTTTGGGCTCAGCAGTTATGGCCCAAGATGGGGAATTGAGTATTAGTCAGACTCTTCCAGCTGAAATATATCAAAATGATAATAATGGTAGGTACTGTGGAAGATGTGGTAATAGTGTAGTTAAGGATACAGCAGCTACAGAAGACTATGATGTGTCAATAGATCAGGATATCATCAATAGAGGTAACCAGAAAGAATTCTCCTTTACCCTTGAAAATGCTGAAAATGATTCAACTATTAACTATACAATAAGTGATGGAGACTCAAATACTGAAGATATAACTGGTACTGTGGAAGATGTGAAAGTTGATGAAGACGGAAATGTTAAAGTAGAAGGAATAGATGTAAGTGGATTAGAAGACGGAGAATTAACACTTACAGCGACTCTTACCGATGAAGCAGGTAATGAAGGTGAAGAGAAGACTGATAGAGTAAACAAGGATACAGGAGCTCCAGATCTAAATGTAGAAGATAAAGAGACTAATAATACAACACCAACTATCACAGGAACAAGTGATCAGCCAGATAGAGAAGTCACTGTAACTGTAGACGGCAAAGATTATACAACTACAACAGATGGAAATGGTAACTGGAGTGTTGATATACCTGAAGAAAATGAGCTACCTGAAGGCGATTATACAGTAGAAGCTAAGATTACAGATGATGCTGGTAATACAACAACTGCAGAGGGTAATCTTGAGATAGA
>Ga0208296_100056_pt1 | contig 45780 bp, 58 predicted proteins | sample Wag42014_10_22_FD_187333 | JGI IMG/M metagenome (GOLD analysis project Ga0208296, IMG submission 187333) | Deep subsurface shale carbon reservoir microbial communities from Ohio, USA - Utica-2 Time Series 2014_10_22 (SPAdes) (version 2) ...
GGAGCGTTGCTGTGATCCATTATTATCGAGTTTTTGATTTCAACTGCATTTCCAATGTGGCACCTATCTCCAATGCTCGTATAGGGCCTTATAAAGCAATTGGGCCCTATTTTGGAGTTTTTCCCGATTTTTACGGGTCCTATGATGTAGGCTCCACTTCTAACAACTGTTCCCTCTTCAATTTCTACAGGAGGAAGAATAGTGGCCCCTTCTTCTACAATTCCTTTTATGCTGTGCTGGAGATGGTTTTTGAGAATGTACTCGTTTAGCTCTAAGAGGTTCCATGGCCTTCCCATATCGTTCCAGTAACCCTCATAAACTGCATAGGCTACTTTCTTGCCTTCTTTTATCATGAGGTTTATTGTGTCTGTTATCTCATATTCTCCGCGCTGGCTCTTTGGAGTTTTTTCTATGAACCCGAAAACTTCTGGCTTGAAGAGGTAAATTCCCAGGTTTGCATATCCGGAAACAGCCCCGGGCTTTTCTCTAATGTTCTTTACGAGCTCACCCTCTACCTCTACCATTCCGAAATGAGTTAAATCCTCAAACCTCTTTACGAGCAATGCGGCATCAGCATTATTTTTTCTGAAGGACTGTAAAAGAGTCTTTATGCCCTCTCTCTCAAAGTATATGTCTCCGTTAACCGCCAAAAACTCCTCATTTTCGATGTATTCAATTGCGGAATAAATGGCCCTTGCAGTTCCTTCTCCTTTTACCTGCTCCACATAGGTTATTGGTTTTCCCCCGTATTCATCTCCTAAATATTCCATAAGCTTTTCCTTTTGGTACCTCACGATCACTATAAATTCATCGACAAAAGGATATATGTTTTCGAAGACGTAATCTATTATCGCTCTGTTTGCGACTTTGAGCATAACCTTTGGCCTATCGTCTGTAAGAGGTCTTAATCTTTCACCTTTTCCCGCTGCGAGTACTACACCCTTCATATCAACACCCCCAATAGAGATGCTATCAAAGCTATGAACCCGAAGAAAATGCAGAACTTGGAAAAGTCAAGCCGCTTGGCAAGTCTAAGCATGACTTCAATCATAAGAAGGCTGACCACAAATGCAGTTATCACTGCAGCTAGTGGAATTGTTAAGGGTTCCGAAGTGCGTGAAACTTCAGGTAGCTCTAAAAACAGTGCCCCCGTAATAGCGGGAATTGCCATTAAAAAACTGAGCCTTATGGCTTTTTCTTGTTTTACACCCAGAAGTAATAGACTCCCTACTGTCATTCCCGACCTTGATATCCCGGGAATTACTGCTATTCCCTGTGCTACTCCAGCAATTATTGAATCGAATATCGTAGCTTCTTCTTTTTCACTTTTTAACCCTTTTTCTAGCTTTTCTAGTGGGGCTTCCCGAGATTTCTTTAAAATTATGCCGGTAAGGATTAAGGCTATACCTATTATCCCATTAATGGCTTCTCCGTTGAATGAAGATGCGACGAGTTTGAAAGTTTTATATAAAGGCAGGCCTACTATACCAGTAAAGAGAGTTGAATAGAACAGGAACTTCTCTTCCTCTTCCCACCTAAAGAGAACCAATTTAAGCAAAATCTTGCTCAACTCATACCTAAATTTGAAAAACAACGCCATAAGAGTTCCTAAATGCAAGAGCAGAGAGTAAGAATAGGCCTGCTCCGGGGGTATCTTAAGAAGGTTTATTAAAAATAGCATTGTCTGACCAGAACTGCTTATTGGCAGCCATTCTGTAATTCCCTGGAATAGACCAATAATAATAGCTTGGTAATACTCCATTGCCGTCACTATAAAAACTAACTAAGGTATGATAAATAAACCTTTCGTAGTTCAAAGGTAAAAAATTAAGAGAAAAGTTCAAATTGAATCTCCAGATAATTTTTAAGAGTAATTAAATCAGATAACTTCAGCAAAGGCGAATTTTCTCTTCACACTGTTAATTACAATCTCCACTTCGTCCCCAACTTTGGTGTTTGGAACGAAGACTACAAACCCTTTAATTCTAGCAATTCCATCTCCGCCTTGTCCAATACTCTCTATCTTAACCTTATACCTTTCTCCAACCTTAACTGGAGCTTCAAATCTTCTTCCACCAAATCTATCTCCATACATTTCCAACAATCTCCTTTCAAATTTTCAGCACCCCAGAAGAGTGCTAATGTTAGTTCTTTTATGGGTTTATAAAGGTTTGCATTTCGTTTTTTTGCATGCACTATAATAGTGATCTGAGCAATTAAAAGTTCTTTAATGTTCATAATCTATGCTACGTAGTCCATAAGTAGACATGAACAAACGCTTTTCTACATAACCTTAGGTTAAAAACAAGGCTTTTTATACCTTTATTGTTAATTTAGACTTTTACAAAACCCTTTTAAAAGAAATTGTTGAAGTATACATCGCATCGACAAAAGCGAAAATAGTGAGAATAAAGGCTTGGATTGAGATTCGAGGTGGGAAAAATGAGTTTCATTGTTTCATTTGTATGGTCGTTTGTGCTTTGGCTTGTACTCACAGCAGGTACCAAAGGAATGCTCTGGAGCACGGAAGAAGTAATCGCAGGGATTATATTCGCTGCAATCGTCGGGCTTTCAACAAAGAATATCATAGGAGAAAAAGCTCAGAGATTCCTAAACCCAGCAAAGTGGCTTGGATTCCTAGTTTATGCCATTGGCCCCCTCTTCTGGGGGATGGTAAAGGCAAATTTTGACGTTGCTTATAGAGTAATCACCGGAAAAATAAAGCCAGGGATTGTTAGAGTACCCGTTGACCTTGAAAATGAAGCCCAATACACAATACTAAGCAATTCAATTACCCTCACTCCTGGAACCTTGACAGTGGATGCCTGCCCAGAAGAAAAAGCCCTCTACGTCCACTGGATATACGTAAGAGACGAAGAACCAAAGAGCTCTGAACCCGTTGCAGGTTCTTTTGAAAAATGGGCAAGGAGGTTAGGGAAATGATTTTCACAGAGTTCTTTTACGGAGCAATAGTAATTGCTCTTGGGGCGTTCATAACTCTGATTCGTGTCATGCTTGGACCTAGTGTTCCTGACAGGGTTGTTGGTGTTGACACATTAAACACCCTTATCGTGGCCGGAATGATCCTCCTGGGAGCAGCTTATGACAGAGTAATTTACATCGATATAGCCATAGTTTATGCCTTGCTCAGTTATATTGGGACTTTGGTAATTGCTAAGTATCTCCAGGGGGGATTGGAGTGATTAAAAGCATAATTTACGTTTTTCTGGCAATCAGTATTACTTTCAACTTGCTCGGGAGCGTTTCACTTCATAGATTTCCCGATGTTTACACCAGATTACATGGCGCAACAAAGTGCACAACTTTTGGAACGATATTTGCCGTCTTGGCCGTAATTGTCCATGCAATTTGGCAAATAAAAGAAACAGGGAATCCAAAGTATCTTCAAATGGCATTGCACAGCTTGGTTGCTCTTATAGCCTTGTTGCTTACAAACCCAACAGGAGCTCATGCAATAGCGAAAGCTGCACATTTGAGCGGATATAAACCAGCAAGGGCTGTTATTGATGCTTATGAGAAGAAGTTGAGGGGTGAAGAAGCATGAACCCATTAACCGTTGATATGATAATTCAAGCGGGGCTCCTCATTGGAATATTGCTTTCTTCATACTGGATGATAACCACAAGGGATTTACTTTCAGCAGCCCTAGCGTCTGCGGCTATGAGCCTCCTTCTTAGTTTGGAATTCTACATGCTTCATGCACCAGATGTTGCCATAGCGGAAGCAGCTGTTGGTGCGGGTGTTGTTACTGCAATAGTTGTTTATGGGATTTCAAAAACCGAGAGATGGGAGCGTGAGAGTCCATGAGAAGAACTGTCGGAGCGTTATCCTTGCTCTTCATACTCGGAATGTTGCTTTTAATTGCTCATCCAAATTACGGCCTAAAATTTGGCTTAGGCGGGGAGGACTGGCAAAAGTATCGCTATACAGACCAGTACTACATAGATCATGGCATTGAAGAAGTGGGTGGAACTAACATTGTTACTGACATAGTCTTTGATTACAGAGGATACGATACCCTTGGAGAGGCCACGGTTCTTTTCACTTCAATAGCGGGAGCAGTCGCATTGCTTAGAAAATGGAGGGAGGAAAATGGGGAGTGACATGGGGCTTATAGTTAAAACAATGGCAAGAGCTACTATACCTCTCATAGGGATTTTCGGAGCTTACGTTGTTGCTCATGGACATCTGACCCCCGGAGGAGGTTTCCAGGGTGGAGCCACAATTGCTGGAGCGGGAATACTATTCCTTATAGCATTTGGACTCAATGAAGCCAAGACCAGGATAAACAAGAACTTATATTCCGCCCTTGAGGGAGTAGGAGGCCTAGTTTTCTTGATAGCTGGAATGCTCGGTCTGGGTGTAGCGTTCTTCTACAACACCCTATGGCATAACGGTCCAATTTTCAATGGAGAACCAGGCACACTTCTTTCAGCAGGTTACCTTCCAATAATGAACTTGGCAGTGGGTCTGAAAGTTTACACAGGGCTGGTAAGTGCTGTCTTTGCAATGGCTCTCTTTAGGAGGTGGAGAAAGTGATACCACTGCAATTTGTTACGGCATTTTTAATGATCTTCATGGGCATTTACGCGTTCTTGTACAAGAGAAACCTCATCAAATTAATCCTGGCCCTCAATTTAATTGATGCAGGCATACACCTCTTGCTGATAAGCCTCGGATATAGATTGGAAAACGGAGTTTTACCTACAGCGCCCATTTACACTGGGTATGAAACATTGAAGGGCACTCCAATGGTTGGCCCAATACCACAGGCTTTAGTGCTCACGAGCATAGTCATTGGAGTTTGTGTGCTCTCATTGGCAATGGCATTGACGATAAACGCCTATAGACACTACGGAACCCTTGACGTTAACAAGTTAAGGAGGTTGAGAGGATGACGCTCCCGTTTCTAATCATAATTCCATTATTCGGAGCATTTTCAATGCCTATCATTAGCTTATTTGGAAAGAAGCTCAAGGAATATTGGGCACTCATAATCAGCGGCGCTACACTCGGAGTTGCTGCTAAGATATTTTACACAGTATGGAAGACCAACGAAATCATCCTTTATACCCTCGGGAGCGAAAGCCCAATTGGCAAAGGAGTGAAGTTCCCAATTAGAATTGTATGGGAAGTTGACTTACTTGGAGCGCTCTTGGCTTTAACAATAACCTTCGTGGGCTTTTTGGCAGTGCTGTATTCTCTTGGCTATATGAAGCATGACACTGGCTTGGAGAAGTACTACACATTGATACTCATTTTGGAGCTGGGAATGCTGGGAATTGTTATCACCGGGGATATCTTCAACTTCTACGTGTTCTTGGAAATAATGAGCATTGCAAGCTATGCGTTAGTTGCCTTCAGAAACGACACATGGGAAGGAATTGAAGCGGGAATTAAGTACATGTTTGTTGGCTCAGTAGCGAGCTCTTTCATTCTCTTGGGCATTGCGCTGCTCTATGGACAATATGGAACACTCACAATGAGTTATCTCTCCCTAAAAATAGCCGAAAACCCCACAATCGTGGCAAAGGTGGCACTGGCCTTCTTTATCGGAGGGCTGCTCTTTAAGAGTGGTGCAGTTCCAGTTCACATGTGGCTTGCAGATGCACACCCAGCAGCCCCAAGTTCAATCTCCGCAATGCTCTCGGGATTAGTCATCAAGGCGGGTGGAGTTTATGCAGTGGCAAGGATAGTATTCAGCATTTTCAACCCAGGACTGCACGCTTACCTAAAAGCGTTCAACATGCCCTCAATTAACATGGAGGCAGTTGGCTGGGTTATAGTGTTCTTTGCTTGCCTGACGCTCCTCATAGGAAATGCAATGGCCGTAGTGCAGACCGACATGAAGAGGCTTTTTGCATTCTCAAGTGTGGGGCAGATAGGGTATATTCTGCTCGGAATTGGTATTGGAACCCTCGCCTATGGTAGCAGGGCAGGTGAACTAGCACTGGCTGGAGCAATATACCACATAGTGAACCACGCATTGATAAAGGCACTCCTCTTCTTTGTGGCAGGAGCAGTTATCCATGAAGTCGGCACGAAGAACCTTAACGAGTTGAGCGGACTGGCAAGAAAAATGCCTATGACAACCCTTGCATTTATAATAGGTGCTGCGGCAATCATAGGTCTTCCACCATTAAACGGATTTGCTAGCAAGTGGATTATCTATGAGAGCTCCGCTATGTACAACCCAATCTTGGCAGCTATTGCCGTCGTTGGTACAGTGTTCTCTCTAGCAGCATACACCAGGGTGCTCTTTACGTTCCTAGGCAGAGAGAGCGAAAAGGTGAAGAGTGCAAAAGAGCCAGAAATGAGCATGCTTATTCCAATGCTGATTCTAGTAGTTGCAATTGTTGTCATGGGTCTCCTTCCATGGCAGATAAACGATAAAATAATGCTCCCGACAGCAAGAATGCTTGAGCAGCTCAATGGTGAGTATATGGTCGCTCTCTTAAAATTCCTTGGAGGTGCATGAAATGTTCGGCTATTGGGATGCTCTCTATTTCCTTTATGCTTTCTTCATTGGTCTGGTGATTAGTTATTTGCTCATGAAATGGGCAGAAAAAGCCAGCACTGGCACTAGAAGGGCTGGAGATGGAACAAAGATTTACATCAGCGGTGAGGATCAAGATAAGATTATACCTCATTTTGAGCACTTTGAGGGCTACTTTACCGGAAGGCACGTAATGTGGGGCTTAATAAGAGGAGCTCAAAGGATGTTTTTGGCATTTAGAAAGGAACACACTGGTCTGCTTACAGATTATGTTGCATACCTCTTGCTCACTGTAGCAATAGTGCTTGGAGCGCTCGTCATCGGGGGGTGAAGTAATGAACGAGAGAGAAATGCTTGAGAAAAGAATTTCAAAACTCTGTAAGTACCTTGGAAGGTCACCGTGGGTATTTCACGTTAACAGCGGTTCATGCAATGGATGTGATATTGAAATAATAGCTGCTCTTACACCCAGGTATGACGCAGAGAGATTTGGAGTAAAGCTTGTTGGAACACCAAGACATGCAGATATCCTGTTGGTAACCGGCCCAGTTACAGATCAAAGCCTTGAAAGGGTTAAATTGATATATGAACAAACTCCGGATCCAAAAGTTGTTGTTGCTGTGGGAGCATGCCCAACTGGTGGTAGTGTGTTTTTTGAAAGTCCATTTACTAATGCTCCCTTGGACAAACACATCCCTGTGGACGTCTTTGTTCCAGGATGCCCTCCAAGACCAGAGGCAATACTCTATGGTGTGGTTTTGGGATTGGAAAAGCTCATAAAAAAGATAGAAGGTGAGAAAGAATGACCCCCGAAGAATTCTTGGAGATGATTCTAACAAAATTCCCTAATGCCGATGGAAAAATTAGTGAGAACAAGCTCCCCCACCCTAGGAAGAGGGTCTGGATAAATGTTGCGAGAGAAGAATTCAAAGATCTTATGAAGTTTATTAAGGAACTTGACCCCAAAGCACAGTTTTCTATAATAATCGCCAGGGATGGAGGAGACTACTTAGAGGCTAAGTATCACCTTGAACTATTTTACGAGCAAGCTCCAAGTATCTCACTCGTAGTTGGTACTAGATGTCCCAAAGATGACCCAACACTGCCCACTATCACAGACATATTACCAAGTTCGCTCCCCTATGAAAGAGAGGTTCAAGAGTTTTTGGGAATATTCTTTGAGGGCATACCCGATCCACGGAGGCTGTTTTTACCCGATGACTTCCCAGAAGACATCTATCCTCTGAGAAAAGATGAGAAAGGTATCAGCGATGAAATGATAAAGAACGCAGGCCATCCCTACAAAATGAAAAAGGAGGGTTAAACATGGAGAATAGAGTTGAATATTGGGTTAAAATCCCAATTGGTCCCATTCACCCGGCACTTGAAGAACCTGAAAAGTTCATCATTACCCTTGATGGAGAAAGAATAGTAAATGTTGATGTAAAGCTTGGATACAACTTGAGAGGCGTAGAATGGATTGGCATGAGAAGAAATTACATCCAGATACTTTACCTCGCTGAAAGAATGTGTGGGATATGTTCTTTCTCTCACAACTATACGTATTCTAGGGCAGTCGAAGAAATGGCTGGGATAGAGGTACCCGAAAGAGCCGAGTATATAAGAGTGATAATAGGAGAACTGGAAAGAATCCACTCTCATCTGCTCAACCTTGGAGTTGTGGGACATGCTATAGGTTATGATACCGTCCTCCACTTAAGCTGGCTTGCCAGGGAGAGGGTTATGGATATCTTAGAAGCAATAGGGGGCAACAGGGTAAACTACGCTATGAACACGATTGGGGGCGTGAGGAGGGATATAGAGGATAAGCACAAAAGGGCGATTCTGGAGATGATAAAATACTACCGTGAGGAAGTTATGCCAAAAGTTGAGGAGGTATTCCTTTACGACCCCACAGTCGAAGCCAGACTTAGAGATGCAGGAGTCATACCTAAGAGGATAGCCATTGAGTACAGCGCTCAAGGTCCAACTGCGAGAGGAAGCGGTGTTGAGAAGGACGCTAGATATAATGAACAGCTTGGAGTTTATCCGGATTTGGGGATTAAGCCAATAACCCCTAAGGAGTTTACAGGAATAATCAAGGGGGACATGTTTGATAGGATGGTCGTTAGAGTTGGGGAACTGTGGCAGAGTATGGAACTCATAGAGAGAGCTTTAGACCAGATGCCAGAAGGAAAAATAAAGGCATTTCCAAAGGACAATATAGCTTTGGTTAGGCTTAAAAAAGCAGAAGGAGAGGGCATCGGTAGGTATGAGGCTCCAAGAGGGGAGCTCATTCACTACGTAATGGCAAACCCTGGAAGCGAAATTCCAGAAAGGTGGAAAATGAGAGAACCTACTTTTCCAAACCTCTTTGCTGTTGCAAGGGCACTTGTGGGGGAGCAGCTTGCAGATGTGCCAGTTGCAATAGCCTCTATAGATCCTTGCCTAAGCTGTACGGATAGAGTGGCTGTTATAGACGCAAAAACTGGCAAGAAGAAGGTTCTCACAGAAAAAGACCTTCTTAAGGCTTCAATTGAGAAAACAAGAGAAATAAATCCAAACATAAAGGCAAAACCGGAGCCAGTTGGAGGTACTTGTGGAGGTGTTAGGCTATGAACATCGCTTATTTGACTCTGGGACTAATAGCGATTTACCTTTACGTCTCCTTTGTATCCCTCATTTGGGAGGGAGTGGATAGAAAGCTTGTTGCGAGGATGCAGAGACGTATAGGTCCTCCAGTACTCCAGCCCATTTATGACTTTCTAAAGCTCGTCAGTAAAGAGTCCATAATCCCAAGAGATGCCAATAAATTCTTTGAAATCGCTCCAGTGTTGGCTTTAGCTTCTTCAATAGCCCTCCTAGCTTACACTCCTCTTGGATTTGAACCCCTCTTAGCCACAAAGGGCGATGTAATAGTTTTCATATACTTACTTGCTCTCATAGCCTTTGTAAGGGTGATGGGTGCCGTTAGCTCAGGATCCCCCTATGCGCAGATAGGTGCTCAGAGAGAAATAATCATGCTTGCTTCCAGGGAAGTTCCCATGATGTTGGGACTCTTTGCAATACTCTGGCGCTTAAGCAAACTCGGAGTTGAAAAACCTTTTAGCTTGGGAACGTTTTATCAGTATAACATCTGGGAGATTGGTACTCCCTTGACAGTCTTTGGCACATTTGTTCTCTTCATAGTGTTCCTACTCTGGCTTGCAAGTGAGATTGAAGTCGGTTACTTCAACATTCCAGAGGCAGAGACAGAAGTTGCAGAAGGTCCCATGGCGGAATACAGTGGAAGACATCTAGCACTATTTAAACTAAGCAGTGCTCTGAAAGAGTTCGCAAGTGCCAGTTTGGTCGTGGCGATCTTTTTCCCATGGGGTATAAGTGGGTACCTTGGCTTGACAGGTATTGGGGCGGTAGTCCTTGATTTGCTCTTCCACACTCTCAAAGTATTCATAGTCCTCTTTGTTAGCATGAGCGTATTCAGAGCAATAACTGGAAGGCTCAGGATTACCCAAGCAGTTGGCATGTTTTGGGGCAGAATACTTCCAATGAGCTTTATAGGAGTGCTGCTGATAGTCATAGACGTTCTGGGGGTGATTGCATGAAGATCCCTCCAACTCTTTCAGTAGTTCTAAAAAACATCTTCAAAAAGCCTGCAACAAACCCCTTCCCTAAGAGTGATCCTATTCCAACACCAGAAGGCTTCAGGGGAAAATTGGTTTACCATGTTGACAAGTGCATAGGATGTAAGCTCTGTATTACAGTTTGCCCAGCAGGGGTGTTTGAATATGTGCCGGAACTCAAAAAGGTGACACTCTGGCTGGGAAGGTGTGTCTTTTGCCAGCAGTGTGTCGACGTTTGCCCGGTAAATGCATTGGAAATGAGCAATGAGTTCCTCTTAGCGACATACGACAAATACGACGATAACCTAAGATGGCTCAAAAATGAGGAAATTGAAGAAATGCTCGCAAAGCAAGGAGGAAAAACAAAGAAGTATCGCGTAATCCCGGAGAAATGTAAGGGATGCACATTATGTGCCAGAAACTGTCCTCAAAATGCTATTGAAGGGTCTCCCGGGAAAGTGCATAAAATTGATCCAAATAAATGTGTTGGATGCGGAATATGTGCAACGGTATGTCGCTTTGGTGCAATAGAAGAATACGAAGAGTGAACTTTAGTTCTTTTTTTAAATTATTTTTAAAGTCTCGTCAAGTTGTTATTATAATCCCGAATATTTCTTAACATCAATGAACTTTTTTGAACTATAATGTACTTCCAAGTTCCATTTTATGTAAAGTTTTGTTACCTTTATATTTGTCAAATTACATGTTTTCAACCTTTTGTTAAATAAACGTATTTAATGAATTTTGGACTAATAAATAACGGAATTAGCTTGAAATATGTAATCGAACGGTTTAAAGCCTAAAGCTGGGGTGAGAGAATGTCCTTTATGACATCTTTCCTGTGGTCTTTGATTGTGTACTTAATCTTGACAGCCAGCTCCGGTAGTGTTTTACTGTGGAGTCCAGCAGAACTAGTGGCTGGAATTGTAATAGCAGCTCTTATAGGATATGCAACGAGAAACATAATGGGGGAAAGGTTCGATTACTTTTTTAACCCAAAAAGATGGGTGCTTTTCATTATATATGCTTTGGGACCGTTCTTTTATGCCATGGCAAAAGCAAATCTCGACGTTGCCTACAGAGTTATAACAGGAAAAATAAGACCTGGAATCGTGAAAATATCCCCGGGATTAACGCGAGATGAAAGCAGAACCCTTCTTGCGAACTCAATAACTCTAACCCCCGGAACGTTTACCCTAGAAATTGACGATGAAGGGAACCTATACGTGCACTGGATTAACGTTCCGCAGGGAAAAGAGAAGCCGACTCCTGAAGAACTTTGTGGATACTTACCAAAATGGGCAAGGAGGATTGCAGAATGACACCTGAAAGTTTGTTTATGGGGGCGATGATACTTCTCTTCTTTTCAGCCACGCTGACAATGATGAGAATGCTACTTGGTCCAACAATTCCCGACAGAGTTGTAGCATTGGATGCTTTAACAACCACCACTGCCGGTGCCATGGTTCTCTATGGGGCGATAACAGAACAAGCCGTGATTATTGACGTTGCACTTGTTTATGCTGTTCTCAGTTACATTGCAACTCTGTATATAGCGAGGTACTTAGTAAAGAAGAAGGTGGGATTGGTATGATAGAGGGCATTCTGGCGATACTCCTTGCAATTGGGGTGGGGTTTAATCTACTGGCTAGCATCGGAATACTGAGATTTCCTGATGTTTACACAAGAATCCACGCTTCGACAAAATGTACAACTTTCGGGACGATTTTCATAGTCTTGGCAACCGTGGTGTATTCAATTTACAGATGGCTTCCAACCCATGATACAAGGTGGATTACAATAGGAATTCACTCGGCACTTGTAGTAATATTCTTGGTGCTAACAAATCCCGTTGGAGCTCATGCAATTGGGAGAGCAGCCCGAAAATCCGGGATAAGACCATATGGTGCGGTAATAGATGAACTGGAGGGATACTATGAACTTTGAAAACTTTTTCTGGGTTCTACAAATCTTCATTGCGATCGCCCTAATAGGGAGCTCAATAGCCGCAATCAGGTTCAAAAACTTAATTGCCGCTGTAATAGCAATGGCAGTCTTTAGTTTAGCTCTTTCTGTGGAGTTCTACGTTCTTCAAGCTCCGGACGTTGCTATAGCGGAAGCAGGTGTTGGAGCTGGACTTACAACGGCAATGTACCTCCTTGCCATCAAAAACACCACCGATGAGGAGGTGGTAGAATGAGGAGAGCGCTTGGATTATTTGCGTTCTTATCGTTCATAGTCTTCATTATAGCTGTGAACATAAGCCTGCGACCCTTTGGGGAACCGCCCCATACGGAGATGGACAATTATTTCATAGAGCATGCCCAAGAAGAAGCTTCAGCTAATAACGTCGTTACCAGTGTCGTATTCGACTACAGAGGTTTTGATACTCTAGGAGAGGCAACGGTTCTTTTTACTGCAGTTTCTGGAGTTCTGATGGCTTTAAGACACTATGGGGGGAAGGAGAGATGACAACCACAATCATAAGAACAACAACAAAAATTTTAGTGCCTCTAATACTGGTGTTTGGCTCGTATATCATTCTACATGGTCACCTAACACCCGGCGGAGGTTTTCAAGGTGGAGCTGTATTTGCAAGCGGTTTAGCTTTGCTGATAGTTGCAAATAACAAAGAAAAAGTCAAAGAACTCTTCAACAAGGTTCCGTTAAGCCAGTTGGAAAGTATTGGAGCTTTAGGATTTCTGGGAATTGGGGCATTAGGCTTTATGGGGTACACTTTCTTGAAAAATGTGATCGCAAACAGCGGATTCCTCTTTGGAGCTCCAACGCCTAAAGGGATTAATCCGGGCTATCTCAACACCGGCGGAACCCTTTCGTACCTCAACATTTTCGTAGGAACAAAGGTATTAGCTGGTCTAACGAGCATAGTCCTGATATTCTTCCTTATTCTAAGGAGGGAGAGGGATGAATGGTAGCATTTTTGTTAACTTCCCGTTCATCGTAGTTGCAGTGTTGCTCGCTCTTGGCTTTTACACGATTGGATTCAAGCGGAACCTCATAAAGGTTGTAATTGGCGTTGAAATTCTTGAAGGAGCAGTAAATATGTTCATTGTTGCGTTAGGTTATGTAAAAGGTGGCTACGCCCCAATTTACACGCAAGCACCGCCCGAAGCTGTAGGAAAAATGGTTCTTCCGACCCCGCAGGCTCTGACTCTTACGAGCATAGTCATCGGGGTTGCTGTATCTGCTCTAATGCTGGCTTTTGCCGTTAACATCTACAGACACTATGGAACCCTCGACGTTACCAAGATAAGGAGGCTGAGAGGATGATCGAGCACTTGCCTGCCTTAATGATTGCCGTTCCTTTATTTGGGGCATTTATAGCACCTATATTTAAGAAACACTACAAGGGAGTCTCAATATGGGCAATTATAATAACCGGCATAACTGTAATACTCTCCCTCCTGCTCGCTAAGGAAGTTGTTACCGGGGGAATAATGGTCTACGTCTTTGGAGCGGATAAGCCGACCCTCGTGCTGCCTTCTGGTTACTCCGTACCAATAAGAATCATGTTTGAGGTAGATGCCATGGGCGCCTTTATGGCAATATCTGCAACGCTGATGAGTTTTGTGGGAGCTTTATACTCCTACAGTCATGTAGAGAAAGAAACAGGGCTGGAAAAGTATTATTCTTTATTAATGCTCCTTGAAGTGGGAATCCTTGGTATGGTGCTTACGGGAGATCTCTTTAATCTCTTCGTGTTCTTGGAGATAGCAGGTATAGCTGGATCTGCACTGGTAGGATTTAGAAACTATCGTGGTGAAGCAAGCGAAGCGGGAATAAAATACCTTATTGTTAGTGCTGTAGCTTCTCTAATGGTGCTCTTTGCAATAGGTATACTCTATGGACAGTACGGAAACTTAAACCTCGCATACATAGCCAAGAACGTGTCCTTTAACATGATTGATATGATTGCGCTTGGATTGCTCTTTACATCCTTTGCAATGAAATGTGGTGCTGTCCCAATGCACTACTGGGTGCCAGATGCATATACAGAAGTTCCTGCAGGAATAAACCCACCCCTCTTGGTAGCGACTTACGCAAGCCTTTATGCCCTCTTTAGGGTGAGCTTCACGCTCTTTGCAAACATTGTAGTAGATTTAGCAAGGGTAGGATGGATCATGTCTATCCTAGGAGTGCTTACAATGTTCATAGGCGTTACAATGGCTCTGGTGCAGAAGGACGTTAAGAGGTTAATGAGCTACCATGCTATATCTCAGACCGGCTATATGCTTCTTGGTGTCGGTGTTGGTTTGACAGTCTTACATGATCCTTCAAAGCTCGCTGAGTTCGGAAGAGATGCCATGGCTGGTGGAGTGTTCCACATAATAAACCACATAATCTACAAAAGCTTACTCTTGATGACCGCTGGAGCTCTGTTCTACGTTACGGGAACGAGGAACCTTAATGAGATGGGAGGCTTGGCTAGGAAGATGCCTATAACCGCAATAAGCTTCATGGTAGGAGCCGCTGCAATATCTGGCTTGCCGCCGTTTAACGGATTTGCAAGCAAGCTTCTCATATATGAGACATCATACCGGCTTAATCCACTCTTAACAGTGTTTGCAATGGTTACCAGTGTTTTAACTCTGGCTTCGTTCGTCAAGGTATTTGCATCAGCCTTCCTTGGTCCTCCGCTTGAAAAGTTCGAGAGTACAAGAGAAGTTCCTAAGCCAATGGTAATTGCAATGATAATCCTAGCAGCGCTCTGTATAATCTTCGGTCTCTTCCCGAACTTGGTACTTGACAAGCTTGTCTATCCGGCTGTTGATGCGTTAATTAACTTTGCTCAATACCACAGCTGGGGTGGTCTGGCATGAGCTTTACACTTACTACTCCTTCGGGATTTTGGAATCCACTCCTATGGCTGATATTCTTAGCTCTCTTTGGCATAATAGCCTATCTGATATACTCTAGAGGCAACCCCTCGTATAAGAAGGATACCGAACAGATAAAGCCCTATTTGAGCGGTAATCCAGAGCCTACAAAAGAAAAAGTTCAGGTAAAGGCTGGAGACATCTATTGGGGATTCATTGAGGCTTTGAAAGGATACTACAAAGTACTCCAAGCAATCCACACAGGAGACATGAGGGATTACATTTTGTGGTATCTTGGCATTGGGGCTATAATAACATTCATACTAATTGGAGGGGTGTAGTATGGGCAAACTGACTAATTTTAAGCGCTCTCTCTGGGTTTTCCATGCTTCAGGAGGTTCATGCAACGCTTGTGATATTGAAATAATAGCCGCGCTTACCCCAAGATATGATGCGGAGAGGTTTGGAATAAAGCTTGTAGGCTCCCCGAGGCATGCGGATGTCTTACTTGTCACAGGAGCTATTCCAAGAGACTTTGCAGACAAGCTTAGGCGTATCTACGAACAGATGCCCGACCCAAAGGCCGTTGTGGTAATAGGGAACTGTGGAACCACAGGCGGTGTCTTTTACGATTCCTACAACATAGCTGGTCCAATAGACGAGGTAATACCCGTAGACGTCTATGTTCCAGGATGTCCTCCCAGACCAGAAGCAATAATAGACGGAATTGTAAAAGCATGGCTCAAGATTGAGAAGCTTGAAAAGGAGCTGGAGGGGAAGGAGAAATGACACTAAAAGCTGAAGAAATTCTTGAAAGATTGAAAGAAAGGCTTGGAGATGCCATACTAAGCTATGAGATAAAAGAATATAAAATGGGCGTCAAAAAGCCCAGAACTTATCAGGAAATCTGGATGGAAATTAATAGAGATGCATTCAGGAAAGCAGTTGAAGCAATATTTGAAATAGACTATCCACATCTACACTTTATTACCGGAGAAGACGTTGGCGAAGCACTTACGATGATATACTCCTTTGGGGTCTTCCATTCTCATCCATGGGGTGAAGTAAGCATAGTGATGAAATTGAGCCTCCCGAAGGATAATCCGGTTCTTCCCACTATAACAGACCTCATGATCGGTGCAGAGACCAACGAAAGGGAAATCCGGGAAATGCTTGGCGTTGAGTTTGAGGGACTTAAAAACAAGAGGCATCTCTTTTTGCCTGACGACTGGTCTGAAGGGAAGTATCCGTGGAGGAGAGACGAGTATGGAGTGGAAGATATGATTAAACACACTCACAAGAGTGTGAGAGAAATTAGGAAACAACGGGGTGAGCAGAATGGCTAAAACAACTTATTACATCCCCGTTGGTCCAATTCATCCAGCCCTAAAAGAACCGATAAGAGTGGAGGCAGAGGTTGAGGGGGAGAAAATAGTAAAGGTTGATGTTAAGAGGGGCTTTGCCCACAGGGGAATCGAGTACATGGGGATGAAAAGGAACGCAATACAAACTTTATACCTCTCGGAAAGAATATGTGGGATATGCTCAATATCTCATCCATATGCATTTGTCATTGCCAGCGAAAAAGCTCTTGGGATTGAGGCTCCTCCAAGGGCTCAATACATAAGAACAATAATAGCCGAGCTTGAAAGAATTCACTCGCACATCCTCTGGCTCGGAGTTATAGCGCACGAGATAGGCTTTGACCCGCTCCTCTTCTGGACGTGGAAGGGGAGGGAAAAGGTTCTCGACATTCTCGAGGCTATAACGGGTAACAGAATAAACTACGCAATGTACATGATCGGAGGAGTTAGAAGAGACCTCAAAGAGAGCCACATTAAAGCTTTGCGGGACATGATAACCTATTACTGGGAGTTCACGGAACACATGAAGGAGGTCTTCTTGTCTGATCCGGTTTATAAGGCGAGGACGAGGGGGGTAGCACAGCTCTCAAAGGAGATGGCGTTGAAGCTCAACGTGGTTGGACCGACAGCCAGAGCGGCAGGAATTAGAATGGACGTTAGGCAGGATATTCCCTATGATGCATATGCGGATATGGATGTTAAAGCAATTGTTCCTCAAGACATAGTGGGGGAAGCAAGGGGAGATGCTTACGATATCACAATGGTGAGGCTTTACGAGATTGAGCAGAGCCTGGATATAATAGAATTCTGCCTTGACAACCTTCCGGAAGGGAAGATACTTGCAATTCCAAACTACGTGGCGTTACTCAATAAAATCAAAAAAACCGAGGGAGAAGCTATTGGAGCACATGAAGCTCCAAGAGGAGAGGTTATCCACTATCTCAAGTACGATGGAACTAGAGATGGTCCTGCAGTATGGAAGGTCATAGCGCCGAGTTACAACAACATAAACTCCTGGGCTCCATTGCTGCTTGGGGCAGAGGTGGCAGATATTCCAGTGGTTGTGGCATACATAGACCCATGTATGTGCTGCAACGATAGGGTGGCGGTTGTGGAGGATTCAAGCGGCAGGCTTCTGGACTATTCTTATCTGCACAAGAAAGCCGTAGAAAAAACCAGAAAACTTGAAAAAGAGCTGGGGGTGAGGAGATGACCCCCGAAACCATTTTCTACGCTATAGGAATGCCGATAATAGGGGTGCTTCTTGGACTGGTGTACAAAGGTATTGATAGAAGAGTATCTGCAAGAATGACGTCAAGAATAGGGCCCCCAATAAGACAGCCCTTCTGGGATGTGGGTAAGTTACTCCTTAAAGAAACCGTTGTACCGGAAAACGCGGTAAGGTGGATTTTCAACGCAATGCCTATCCTGGCATTTGCTTCATCAATGACTCTCCTCCTTTATATCCCCTTCGGCATCTTAAGGGCACCTTTAGAAGGATACGGTGATCTGGTAGTAATCTTATATCTCTTAACTCTTCAGGCACTTGCAATGGCAATCGGTGGATTTGCCTCGGGAAGTCCGTTTTCTTCAGTGGGAGCACAGAGAGAAATGGTTCTAATGATGAGCTACGAAATGCCCTTTGCAATAGTTATAACAGGCTTTGCCCTAATTTACAAGAGCTTTTCGTTGAGCACAATAGCCTCTACCCCCGTATGGAGCATTGTAGGTCCTTTGGGAGGATTGGGAGTTCTATTGCTCTTGATAGCATTCCTATGGGTAACTCCAGCAGAGCTTGCGAAGCTTCCGTTTGATATAGCCGAGGCTGAAACTGAAATAGCAGAAGGTATGCTTGCCGAGTACAGCGGAAGAAACCTTGCTTTGTTCTACCTTTCAGATGCAGTTAGGGGCTTTGCCATGATAGCCTTGGAGGTAGTTTTATTCTTCCCCTTCACATTGAGCTACCTGTTTGGCTTGAATCTTTCGGGAGCCGCTCTCTATATAGCTGAAGGTCTGTGGTTCCTCTTTAAAGTGCTGGTGCTTTATATTCTAGCGGTAACGCTGGTCAGGACATCCTTCGCAAGGTTCAGGATAGAGCAGGCATCGAGGATCTTTTGGGTATACGTGAACATAATAGCCCTGCTTGGAGTGATATTGATATGGGCGGAGGTGATGTGAAGTGCCAACAAAAGCAATGTTCCTAATGATAAAACAGATGCTTCAGAGGCCGTTTACAAATCCATTTCCGGTAAAGCATGCTCCAAAAGATGTGACATCGCTTGTTGAAAAGATCCAAAAAGGAGAAGTAAAGATACACCCTCCAGTTCCTGTTCCAGAAGGATTTAGGGGGAAGCTGCACTACGATCCCGAGAGATGCATTGGGTGCAGGCTGTGTATAACGGTATGCCCTGCAAACGCCATGGAATGGATTCCGGAGCTTAGGAAAATAAGGCACTATGTTTCCCGTTGCATGTTCTGTGCCCTCTGTGTGGATGTGTGTCCGGGCAAAAAGTTTCCGGGAGAGGAGAAGGCTGTAAAGGCACTATCTATGAGTGATGAATTCCTCATTGCCGACTACGACAAATACAGCGACAACCTTATAGAGGAACCACCTGAGGCTAAGGAAAAAGGTATTTAATTACCTTTCTTTATTCTTTATCATGATACTCGTCGGAACGTGTGGTTTTTGTGAAGGCAAGAAGAGGTATTTTGAAGACTTCAGCACTGTAGAGGTTCAGCAAACTTTTTACAAGATCTTGCAGGAAAAGACCCTCCAAAAATGGAGAAAAGAAGCCCCAGAAGATTTTGTGTTTTCTATTAAGGCATTCCAGGGTATAACACATCCTCCCACTAGCCCCACATGGAGAAGGAGCAACGTAAAGCCATCCAGAGATGTGGGATTGTTAAGACCTACAAAGAAGGTTTTTAGGTACTGGGAGCTTACACTTAAAGAAGCTGAGGCGTTAGGGGCAAGGTTTATTCTGATTCAGCTCCCCAAGAGTTTTAAAGAAAATGAAGAAAGCTTTGCTAATGCAGAGAAATTCTTTGAGCAGATAGAGAGAAAAGAGTTTGAAGTTGCAGTTGAACTTAGAGGCTGGAGTGAAAAGGGGATAAAGAAATTCGTTAGGGAGTTTGATCTCATCGATGTCACAGACCCTTTGATACGAGAGCCCCTTCATAAGGGAGTCACCAACTACTACCGCCTTCACGGAAGTTATCAAGAAGGGAGGATAATATACAAACACAAATACAGTGAGGAAGAGTTAAGGGAGATGGCTAAAAAGATCAAAGAGTGGGATAGAGGAGAGAGTTATGTTTACTTTTAAGGCGAAACTCTTTTAAACTTTGGGATGTAGTAAGGCCTCGGAGAGGCCACCGTAAAACAACCCGATGAGACGAGGGGTTTCACGTTACCACTCCGCTTGGAGTGGTTGACGCCGTAAGGCGTCCTCTAAAAAACCGCCTTTGAGCGGTTAAAAACTCTGGTGGGTGGCCTCTGAAACGATAACCCCAATCCGACTCTGGCCGGTAGGGGTAACGGGCCCAAGACCGGGCCTTCGGGCTGAGCCGAAACCGGCAACGGGAGTAGGCAATGCGCCCGTAAACCGAACCGCCAGTGGCGGGGGGTTAACTCGTTGGAACCCTCGCCGTTCATGGCGGGGAGGAGGTCAGTTCAACAACGTCTGTATGTGCGATGATGCTAAGCGTTTTATTCAAATCCTGGTTTTCTAATTTTTACAACTTCTTTATTAACAATGTTCGGAGGAATTTCCCCTTTGGCAAATGCTATTAAGTTCTTTGCAACCAGCTCTGCCATTCCCTCTCGTGCTTCATGAGTTGCGCTGCCTATGTGTGGGGCTAAAACAACGTTCTTCAACTTGAAAAGCTCCTCGTTATAGTAGGGTTCTTCCTCGAAGACGTCCAAGCCTGCCCCTGCAATCCATCCTTCTTTTAATGCTTTGATTAGGGCATTTGTATCGACAACTGCCCCTCTAGAGGTATTTATGAGAATTGCATTGGGCTTCATAAGCTTGAGCTCCTTCTCCCCTATCAGATGGTAAGTTTCTTTGGTTAGGGGAACGTGAAGGCTTATAAAGTCGCTCTCTTTCAAAAGGGTTTCAAAGTCTACATATTCTGCATCAATTTCTTTTTCTGCCTCCGGTTTGCGAGTTCTTGAGTAATAAATGATTCTCATCCCGAATCCTCTAGCTCTCTTTGCCATAGCCTGACCAATTCTTCCAAACCCCACTATCCCCAAAGTCTTTCCTTTCAGCCCATATCCTAAAAACATTAGCGGATGCCAGCCGACTTCGCTTTTCTTCCATTCGCCACTCCTCACAAAGGCATCAGCCTCTACAATTCTCCTCGCAACCGATAGAAGAAGGGCAAATGCAAGGTCAGCCGTTGCATCCGTAAGGACTCCGGGGGTGTTTGTAACGTATATTCCTCTTTTTGTAGCCCCTTCTATGTCTATGTTATCATAGCCGACTGCATACTGGGCTATTATCCTCAATCTGGGGGCGTTTTCTAGCAGCTCCTCGTCTACTTTGTCAGTCACAAGAGTCACCAGGGCATCGACCTCTCTGACTTTCTCTAAGAGCACTTCCCGTGGAGGTGCTTTTGGATCCTCCCAGAGTTCTATTTCGTAGAATTCTTCGATCATCTTAATTCCATTTTCCGGAATTTGTCGGGTTATGAACACTTTAGGCTTCATGGCATTCCCCTTCTAAGATAAGGGTCAAAACGTATAAATACCTTTATGAAGATTAGTTAATGGTGATGTGGATGGATTATACCAAATATCTAGCCGGAAGGGCGAATTGGATTAAGGGCTCCGCTTTAGCTGAGGTTATGAAAAAGGCTTCAGAACTTCAAAAGAAAGGAATGAAATTGATTTCCCTCGCGGCTGGAGACCCAGATCCGGAGTTAATCCCAAGGACAGCCCTTGGAGAAATAGCAAAAGAAGTCCTTGAAAAAGAGCCAAAGTCTGTTATGTATACTCCAGCAAATGGAATCCCGGAGCTTAGGGAAGAACTGGCAAGGTTTTTGAAAAAATATGATCATTTGGAAGTTTCTCCAGAAAACATTGTTATTACAATAGGAGGAACCGGAGCGCTGGATCTCCTTGGAAGGGTTTTAATAGACCCTGGAGATGTCGTGATAGCAGAGAACCCCTCTTATATAAACACCTTGCTGGCATTTGAGCAGCTGGGAGCCAAAATTGAGGGAGTCCCAGTTGACAATGACGGTATGAGAGTGGATCTGCTGGAGGAGAAAATAAAGGAGCTTAAAGCTAAAGGGCAGAAAATTAAGTTCATCTATACCATCCCAACCGGTCAGAATCCGATGGGCGTCACCATGAGCATGGAACGCAGAAAAGCCCTGCTTGAAATTGCATCTAAATATGACCTCTTAATAATTGAAGATGCCGCTTATAATTTCATGAGATATGAGGGAGGGGATATAGTACCCCTAAAGGCTCTGGACGATGAGGGAAGAGTCATTGTGGCAGGAACGCTTAGCAAAGTCCTTGGAACTGGATTCAGAATTGGATGGATAATAGCCGAGGGAGAAATCCTCAAAAAGGTTCTTATGCAGAAGCAGCCTATTGACTTCTGTGCCCCAGCTATTTCTCAATACATCGCTCTGGAGTACTTAAAGAGGGGCTATTTCGAGAAGTATCACCTGGAAGGGGCACTCCTAGGTTATAAAGAAAAGAGGGACATCATGCTGAAGGCTCTGGAGGAAAACCTGCCGGATGCAGAATTTACAAGGCCAATAGCGGGAATGTTCATTATGCTGTTCTTACCAGAAGGAGCGGACGGAATAGCCTTCGCAGGTGAACTAATGGAGAAGAAGGGAGTAGTGGTAGTCCCAGGAAAGCCGTTCTACACAGATGAAAGTGGAAGAAACGCCATAAGACTTAACTTCTCAAGGCCAAGCAAGGATGACATTCCGGTAGGAATTGAAAAGCTTGCTGAATTGTATAAGGAGAAGTTCCGCCCATAATCTCTTTTCTCTTTTTCTTAATGTCTCTTAGCATCTTATACCTTATACTTTGTCTTGGAATTTTTTCAGAAGAGTCAGAAGTCTTTTGGTGCGGGGGCGGGGATTTGAACCCCGGAACCCCTACGGGACGGGACCCTCAATCCCGCGCCTTTGACCAGGCTCGGCAACCCCCGCAAGAGCGCCGTTTATTTCTCTTCTCAGTTGGTTTATAAATTTTTCTGTCCCTTCCGACATCCTTTTGATAATAGGTGGGATAACTCGCGAGGATAATCAGCCCCCTAATACCGTTTTGGGAAAAAAGGAGAGTTGTGAAAGGTGAAAGCACTGTTTACTCTGCGAATTCGGTTGTAAATCTTTTTGAACCAACCAGCAGAATCAATAGAGGACTTTTCCGGGTGCACCGCATGATTCTGAATTGGATTAAAAATGACGAGCTTATATGGTAAATTAACAATTTTAGTGGTCGGAGCAGCGTTAATGCGTTTAATTTTCCGGGTAAAGCTTATCAGAACATTTGAAAAGGAACATAGGGGAGAATAAAGTTATGCTCCCTGGAGTTTCAGTATTGCCTCTGCTAAGTCTCCTTTTGTTTCCTCTAATGCCTTTTTGGCAGTTTCATAGTCAACGCCCGCCTGTTCCATAACGAGCCTTATGTCTTCATCAGATATGTTAAGGACTTCTCTGACTTCTTCTTTGCCCACTATCTGGTAGCTCTTTTCTCCCATGGCGGTTATTACAGTTACTGCGGCGTCTTTTATGACGATTTCTTTGTTTTCAAGTTTTATTACAACTTCTTTAACTCCCTCAAGTTCTTCCATAGTAATTCCAAGCTGTTTCATGAGCTTCTGCATTTGTTTGGGGTTCATACCCTTCATTGGCATCATGCTTATCACCAGAAAGGAATCAAGAAATAAGGATATATAACGGTTTCCCAAAAATGAAAAATGTCATTGAGAACCCTTCTCTTCCGGGAAGTTTGAAGTTTCTTCGTTGTTTTTGATTATTCTCTGCCTGTATTCCTCGTATTTCTTTCTGGCTTCTTCAGCTTTATCTTTTTCTCCTAAGTACTCATAAGCCTCTGCAACGTGCTTCCACCACATGGGGTCGTTCTCAGCCTCTTTTAGGCAGTACTCGAGGAATTTTTGATAAGCTTCTCTCGCAAGCTCCTCCATGCCGAGCTTTCTCGCTATATTGCCAACATCCTCCCAGAAGACGCCCTCTTCTTGGGCTTCACCTTTGTAGTATTCCAAAGCTTTTTCCCAAGCCTTTCTGGCCTTTTCTTCATCGCCTAACTCTTCGTAAAGCTTTGCAACATCCTCCCAGAACCATGGCTCTTCTTCGGCATACCTCTCCAACGCTTTTGCAGCTCTCTCCATATTGCCTGCCTTTTTCCAGTATTCATGAGCTTCCTTGAGGTAGTAGGTGTCCTTTTCCTTCTCGTAAAGCTGCTCATAAATTTCAGCAGCCTTTTCGTATTTTTCGGCCTTTTCATATGCCCAGGCTGCACTTTCCATCCAGCCCAGCTTTTCATACATCTCTGCTGCTTTTAGGTAGTTTCCTTTCTTTTCGTACTTTCTTGCAGCGGCCTTGTATTTTCCGGCTCTTTCAAGGCTTTCAGCACTCCTAAAGCGGTCAGTCAAGCTCAAATCGGGCTCACTTATATACCATATACCGAACACAAGTCCAAAAGCGAAGAGGAGTATTATCCCACCAACTACCTTGAGTTTCTGCCAAGTAATGGTCAGATAGGTCGCGTATGCACTTAATGCTGTTGGGATTACCAAAAGCCCCGCGTACTTCCAGCTTTCTGCATAAAGCGTCAGTGCCAGGAAAAACCCAAGCATCAGTGTTAACCCTAAAAATCCTAAGCTCAGCACTATCCTAACCAGCATCCAGAAGCCCCATTTGTATATTATGCCGGCTGCTATTGCGATAATCGCTACGAGAAATCCTATGATATAAAGCTTCAGCTTGTCCATCCTTTCACCCCCTCCAGCATGAGTAAAAACTTTTTGTAGTCTATTTTTGGAGTATACCACCCTAACCCATTTGAAGCAACAACCCTGTGACAGGGAACCACTATAGGATATGGGTTTCTTTTCATTGCCCCACCGACAGCTCTTGGTGAGCTCTTGAGCATTTTAGCAAGCTCACCGTATGTTATGACTCGCCCTCTTTTAACCTTTTTTGTGAGGGCTTCGTAAACTTTCTTCTCAAAGGGAGTAGTTCCCTCAAAACTAAGGTACTTCAGTGCTTCAGCGTTTTTGATTTCCCCTACAAGAACATTATAAACCAGTTGAGGAAAGCCGCTCTCTTTCTCCCTTAGGTCGACCTCTATGCCCCGCTTTTGCAAATGTTCGACTAAGGCTTTAATCCTTTCCTGAAGAAATTCCTCCCCATCAAGGGAAAAAGTTATGCCGTGAATTTTCTCCCCGTGAATCACGGCTATATGCAGTTTTCTTCCACGTATTTTGAATAAATCAACAGCGATCATCTTTGCATCGCTCCAATCGTTCAATGGCTTTCCTCAATGGCCCATACATGGAGTGTATCTCCTTTGCATATATAAACCCTCTTCCCAGAAAGCGCTGGAACATCATCACAGAAAGCTTTCTTCTTTCTAAATCTTTGGGGTACTCCAGAACATTCAGGAACTGCTCCCACAGCTCAACCAGTCTAATCCTTTCCTCTTTTGTCGACTTTCTGAGCTTCTCTTTTACTTCCACAACCTCAGTCTTCCGCCTCTGCTTATAAAGCTCGTACAGTATCACGGCAACTGCATGGCTCAGGTTCATTACGGGGTATTCCTCACTGGTGGGAATTGTGACTGTAAAGTCGAGCTTCTTGAGTTCCTCATTGTCCAATCCCCTGCTTTCCCTTCCAAAAACAAGCCCCACAGCCCCATCGTAAAGAAAAACCCTCTTTGCGAATTCTTCTGGTGTTATTGGAGTTCTCTCCGGAATATAGTCCCCTCCTGCTACTCCACTGGTCCCTACTGCCAAATCAACCATTTTAAGGGCTTCATCAAGTGAGTCAACGAGTATTGCGTTTTCCAGAACATCCACGGCATGGACAGCAAATTTTCTTGCTGTTTTGTCATTTGGACTAACCTTTGGACTAACCAAGATAAGCTTCTTCACTCCAAAGTTTTTCATGACCCTTGCAATCGCCCCGAGGTTTATGGGATACTCGACCTCAACGAGTATTACCGCCAGCTCCATGACTGCAAGATATTTAAGGTAACGCGTTAAAATGGTTACGGTGAAGAGTGTGAAAAGGTGGTAAGAGGATGAAAATCTATATTCTCGGTGCAGGCTCCATAGGTTCCCTTTTTGGTGCACTTTTAACGAGAATTGGGGAAGATGTGACGCTGATAGGTCGGAAAGAACATGTAGATGCGATAAATAATAGAGGGCTTAGGGTAGTAGGGGCTGAAGAGTTCACTGTGTATTCGAGAGCAGTTACCGAAGTCCCTCCAGAGCCTCCGGATTTGATAATCCTGGCGACAAAGTCCTACTCTACAGCCCATGCTTTAAAATGCGCCAGAGAAAGCATAGGGAAAAATACTTGGATATTGAGTATCCAAAACGGGCTCGGAAACGAGGAGGAAGCGCTAAAATACACCAAGAATGTTCTAGGTGGAATAACCACTAACGGTGCAGCCCTCGAGAAATGGGGAGTTGTTAGGTGGACTGGAAAGGGAGTAACAATAATTGGAAACTACCCCAAGGGAAGAGGGGAATTTGCCGAAAATGTTGTCGCTCTACTTAAAAAAGCCGGACTGGAGGCAGAGATTAGCGATAACATAATTGGCTGGAAGTGGGCAAAAGCTATAGTTAACTCTGCGATAAACCCGATCGGCACTATTATGGAAGTCAAAAACGGAATTATTCTTGGGAATGATTATCTCTTAACCCTCGCAATGGAGGTTGTGAAGGAGGGGTGTCAGGTTGCGACTCAACTGGGCATCGAGTTTGATACGCATCCAATGGAACTCCTTCTTGAGACGCTTAAAAGGACAAGGGAAAACTACAACTCTATGCTTCAGGACGTAAGAAGAGGTAAAACGACAGAAATAGACTTCATAAATGGCAAAATCATTGAATACGGTGAGAAAATGGGGCTAAAAACTCCATTAAACTTTGCACTATGGAGTCTGGTAAAGGCAAAGGAGTCACAAACTAAATAAAGAGTATCACTTACAGTATAGTGGGGAATGGAAGATGCCCATATTTGGAGGGAAGGAAAATAATGTTTTTGCGGCGATTGACAAGCACCTTGAAATGGTAAATTCCACTATATTAAAGTTCAGAGAACTCATGGAGGCGTACCTTAACGGAGACGTTGAGAGAGCAGAATTTTTAATGGGGGAAGTAGAAAGGCTAGAACGTGAGGCAGATGGTCTTAGGAGAGAAATAGAGGCAATGCTTTATCAAGGAGCGTTTCTACCGGTCAACAGGGGCGACTATGCTCGGTTATCTGAGCTCGTTGATAGTGTCGCAGATGTGGCAGAAAGTGCTGCCCATGCTTTAATCTTGGCAAAACCCAAAGTTCCAGTAGACTTGAAGGAAGAAATATTGGAACTTCTTGATTATTCTTTAAAGACTTACCAGCTTCTCGAAGAGGCCGTTAAAGCACTCAACACAAATGTCGATGAAGCAATTGAATATGCAAAAAAGACTGAAATTGCTGAGGAAGAGGCAGATAAAATTGAGTATGCTCTTTTGAGAAAAGTTTTTGAAAGTGAAAAGATAACAACATTTGCAAAAATCGTATGGGATAAGGTTATAACAAAGATCGGAGACATAGCTGATAGGGCAGAGGATGCCTCCGATCAGGTCTTGCTTATGGCACTAAAAAGGAGGGGTTGAAATGAAAGTATTGGTTGCCTCGCCTTTGCATGAAAAAGCGTTCGAGATTTTGAAAAACGCAGGGTTGGAAGTAATTTATGAGGAATACCCAGACCAAGATAAGCTCAAGGAACTCGTTAAGGATGTCAGTGCTATAATAGTTAGGAGCAAGCCAAAGGTAACAAAGGAAATTATAGACGCGGCACCAAACCTCAAAGTCATAGCAAGGGCTGGTGTTGGTTTGGACAATGTGGATGTCGAATACGCAAAGAGTAAAGGTATTGAAGTCGTTAATGCTCCCGCTGCATCAAGCAGAAGCGTTGCGGAGTTAGCTATTGCCCTGATGTTTGCTGTAGCAAGAAAAGTGGCCTTTGCTGACAGGAAGATGAGAGAGGGAGTTTGGGCCAAGAAGCAGTGCATGGGCTTTGAGCTTGAAGGAAAGACCCTTGGCGTTATAGGGTTTGGAAGGATAGGATACACCGTGGCAAAGATAGCAAGTGCCATTGGCATGAAAATCCTTCTCTACGACACGGCCAAAGAAGAGGAGAGAGCAAAGGAAGTTGGTGGAAAGTTTGTGGAGCTTGAGGAACTCTTAAGGAACAGCGATATCGTTACAATCCACGTGCCCCTCCTGGAGAGCACCTACCACCTCATCAACGAGGAAAGACTAAAGCTCATGAAGCCCACTGCAATTCTCATAAACACAGCTAGAGGGGCTGTTGTTGACACTAACGCCTTAGTCAAAGCACTCCAGGAAGGATGGATTGCTGGAGCTGGCTTGGACGTCTTTGAGGAGGAGCCACTTCCCAAAGATCATCCCCTCACGAAGCTTGACAATGTGGTCTTAACTCCCCACATAGGGGCATCCACAGTTGAGGCTCAGGAGAGAGCTGGCATAGAAGTTGCTGAGAAAGTCGTCAAGATTTTGAAGGGCGAGTAGCCCTTTAACTTCTTTTCTGGCTTATTTTTTGCATTTTCTAACGAAGTGAGAACTTATAACTTAAAAGTTAAAAGAAAGGTCAAAGGAGCTTAACCTCTTCTATTGGTCTCACTTTAAGAACTTCTCTGTTTACGAGGTTCTCTGGAACTTCGCCCTTAAAGATTGAAAGCAGATTGTTCACAGCCTGGAAACCCATGTCTATCATGGCTTCTCTTGCTAGTCCTGCATGGTGGGGAGTAAGCACGGTCTCCCACTCCATTTCAAAGAGTTCACTCTCCTGAAGTGGCTCTTTTTCATACACATCTGTCGCATAGCCTTTGAGCTTTCCTTCTTTTAGGGCTTTGATCAGGGCTTTTTCATCAACCAGGCTTCCCCTTCCGATATTCACAAGATATTTTCCTTCCAGTAACTTAAGCCTCTCTTCGTTTATTATGTGATACGTCTCAGGAGTTGAGGGCAGGGCAAGGATGACTATGTCGCTCTGCTTCAAAACATCCTCAAGCGGAAGCCATTTTGCATTTACTTCCTTTTCTATGTCCTCTTTTCTGCTTCTGCTCCAGTAGTAAATTTCCGTTCCGAGAGCCTTCATTCTTCTTGCTATAGCTTTGCCTATTGAGCCCATTCCGAGGATCCCAACTTTTTTGCCGTAAACTGTCTCTATGTTATTGTACCATCCCCAGACCGTTTTTTGAGAGTCCCAGAGGCCTCTCCTTATGAACTTGTCTGAATAGGCTATTTTTCTCAGAAGGGCTATGGTCAAGCCAACGGTAAACTCCGCAACAGCTTCACTTAAGACCCCGCTAACCTTTGTTACATATATTCCCCTTTTGGTTGCGGCTTCAACGTCTATATGGTCGTAACCAGCAGACTGGGTGCTTATGACTTTGAGCTTTTCTCCTTTCTCAATTATCTCTTTGCCCACTTTATTCAGGGGCGAAACTATCAACCCATCATATTCGCCTATTATTTCCAGCACTTTCTCCCTCTCTGGATAGACCAGGATGTCAACGTCACAGTACTGTTTCAAGAGCTCCAACGGCTCGCTCTTCATGTTAAAAAGAACCAAAACTTTAGGTCTCATGGCTTTCACCTTTAAAACTTTTATCGAAACATGTTAATAAAACTTTTTGAGAAATTCTGCGAAAGGTTAAAAAGCATTGGAAATTTTTTAAGGGATGGGTGGTGAATTTATGAGCGCTGACAGTAAAAAGCCGAAAGTAAAGAGAGAAAAGTGGTCAAGTGAGTTTAGCGAATGGTACAATGAGATGATAGAGCTCGCTGGAATACAGGATAAGAGGTATCCAGTAAAGGGAATGAACGTTTGGCTCCCCTATGGATTGAAAATTATGAGAAACATTGAGAGTTTCATCCATGAGGAAATGAGAAGAACCGGGCATGAGGAAGTACTCTTTCCGGCATTAATCCCTGAGACAGAGTTTGAAAAAGAAGCTGAACACATAGCGGGATTCCATGGGGAAGTTTTGTGGGTAACACACGCTGGTGAGAGGCCTTTGGACGTAAAGCTCATCTTGAGACCAACAAGTGAGACTGCAATGTATCCAATGTTTAACCTCTGGATTAGGTCTCATGCAGACCTGCCCTTTAAGGTATACCAAATAGTCAATGTTTACAGGTATGAGACAAAGCACACAAGACCTTTGATCAGAGTTAGGGAAATAAGCAGATTTTTCGAAGCTCACACTGCCCATGACAGTTTCGAAGATGCCGAGAGGCAGATAAAAGAAGACCTTGAAATTTTCGATAACCTCGCCAAAAAACTGGCCTTGCCATATATCATCTCAAAAAGACCTGACTGGGACAAGTTCCCGGGAGCATTTTACTCCCTCGGTGCGGAGGTAATAATGCCCGATGGAAGGACTCTGCAGATTGGAACAATGCACAACTACAGGCAGAACTTTGCAAAGGCATACGAGATAACCTATGAAAAAGAAGACGGAACTCACGACTATGTTCACCAGACCACGTTTGGAATGAGCGAAAGACTGCTTGCCGCTGTCATGGCGATTCATGGAGACGACAACGGTCTTGTATTGCCACCGGCAATAGCGCCAATACAGGTGGTAATAGTCCCAATCCCAATGAAGGATTCTCCATACGATGTTAATGCCTATGCCAAGGAAATTGCCGAAGAGCTCAAGATGGCTGGCATTAGAGTCCACATAGATGATAGAGAGGAGATAAGACCGGGAAGAAAGTTCTACGACTGGGAAATTAGGGGTGTTCCATTGAGGATTGAAGTAGGGCCGAGAGACGTTGAAGGAAAGAAAGCAGTGCTGGCAAGAAGGGACACCTATGAGAAATTCAGCGTCGAGAGGGAGAAAATCATTGAGGAAGTCAGAAAGACCCTCGATGCAATAATGGAAAACCTCTACGCAAGGGCGAGGGAGTTCATGGAGAGCCACATAAAGAGGGTGGACACAATAGAAGAAGCGAAGCAGCTCTTTGAAGACAGAAGAGGGGTAGTGGAGCTCCCATGGTGTGGTGAAGAGAGCTGCGGCGTTGAAATGGAAGAAATCCTTGACGCAAGCATGCTAGGAATACCGTATCCAGAGGAGACTGCAAAAATTGAAGGGAAGAAGTGCGCTCACTGTGGAAAAGAAGCAAAGTACATAGCAAGGTTTGCAAGAACGTACTAGCTCTTTATGCTTTCTTTTATTGCTATTTCTATTGCTTTTCTTATCATCTCAATGCTCATCGAAGGCTGTGGCTTTTCTAAAACCTGCTCGGGAATGTATGGGACGTGTATAAAGCCTGCTTTTGTGTCCAATCCCTTTATCGCTATGTGATGCAAAGCAGTGTACATGGCGGTGTTGCACACGTAGGTTCCAGCCGAGTTGGACACCATAGCGGGAATTTTATTCTCCCTCAAGGCATTTACAATTCTTTTTACCGGTATAGTGGCAAAATAAGCCGCTGGAGCATTTTCAAAGATGGGCTCATCTTCTGGTTTGTATCCTTCGTTGTCTTCCATCCTTGCATCCATGACGTTTATCGCAACCCGCTCAACAGTTATGTTAACTCTCCCACCAGCTTGGCCAGTGAGAATTACGACATTTGGCTCAATCTCGTCTATAATCTTGGGCAGTTTTTCTTTGACTCCCTTAAAAGTCACCGGAAGCTGGTGCTTTATTATCTCTGCGTTTTCAATCTTATCAGGAAGTTCCTTAACGGCTTCCCATGAGGGGTTTATTGTCTCTCCCCCAAAAGGTTCAAAACCCGTAACCAAAACCTTCATTTAAATCACCCAAAGAGCTAAAGTTTAATTAAGATTTAAACTTTACACTCCTTAGGTGAAGCTCATGAAGTATGATGTTGCGATAATAGGAGGGGGGCCGGTTGGAAATTACCTCGCAAATCTTCTTGCGGGAGAGTTTAAGGTCGCATTAATCGAAGCAAAAACCTCTTTTGGCGGTAAAGCCTGCACGGGCATAATTGGAGCAGAAAATTATGAAAAGCTAAACCTTCCAAGGGAGGCTATTCTCAACGAGTTTAGGGGAGCCGTGTTTTATTCCAGAATTCAGAGCTTTGAAATAGAGAGAAAAAGCCCGCAGGCATATATGGTCGACAGAAAGATTCTCGAAAAGACCCTCGCAGAGAAGGCAGTTAGAAACGGTGCTGAGTACTATATGGGTACCAGGTTCTTGGGGTTTAAAAATGGAAAAGCCCTTGTACAGAGGTTTAATGAAAGGTTCGAAATAGAGGCAGATTTTTACGTTGGGGCAGATGGTGTCTCAAGCAAAGTCGCTCAAGAAATCGGGGCAAGAGCAGAGGCGGAATTTTTGAGCGGCTACGAGGTCGAGGTAGTTGGAGACTTTAAACGGAAAGACTTTGTTGAAGTGTGGGTGAACAAGGACATCAACGAAGAGTTTTTCATGTGGGTTGCTCCGGTAAATGAGTCCTTAGCAAGAGTGGGCACTTTTGGAGACTATGATAGCCTTATGAGGTTTTTAAAGCTAAAGCTTCTCAAAGAAACACAGATAGTTGAGATAAAAGCTGGAAACGTTGGCTTTGGATTCAGAAGGCCCTGGGTAAAAGAAAATGTCGCGCTTGTTGGGGATGCCGCTTTGCAAATAAAGCCTCTAACGGCGGGAGGTATTGTATACGGGATGCTCTGTGCTCATGCGCTTAGATACGCCATAAGAAGGAATAATTTAGCTATGTATGAAAAGCTCTGTGGAGACATAAAGAAACAGATCGCCTTTGGACTCCGGGTTAGAAAGCTTTTCAAAGACCTTAACCAAGAAAAAATAGAGAAGCTCTTCGAGGTTCTTTCAACTAGGGAAGCGATAGAGGTAATTGAAAACTACGCTGACTTCGACGACCACAAGAAAACAATAACAGCCCTTGTAAAGCACCCGCGTTTGCTTGCTAAGGCATTGAAAGTTACTCCAATGTTATTAAGATACCTGGTGATGTAAAATGGAGTGGGAAATGGGGCTTCAGGAGGAGTATCTGAGGCTGATAAAAGAGGGGAAAAAGAAGATTGAGGGAAGGCTGTACGATGAAAAACGAAGGCAGATAAAGCCGGGAGATGTAATAATTTTTGAAGGACGCTTGAAAGTAAGAGTAAAAGCCTTAAGGGTTTACCCTTCATTCAGGGAGATGCTCGAGAAAGAAGGGCTCGAGAGGGTTCTCCCAAACGTGAAGAGCATAGAGGAAGGAGTTGAAGTTTACAGGAGGTTCTACAGCGAGGAGGAAGAAAAGAAATATGGTGTTGTGGCGATTGAAGTTGAGCCAATAGAGGAGATAGAAAAAAAGGAAGAGACTTCAGTCTAGATATTTTTCCTTTATATATCTTATGAAGTACTCTGGGTTCACGCCTTCTCCGAAGCTCCTTTCGAGAAGCTCCTTTGGTGGATACATGCTTCCGTATTTGTGTACTTTTTCTCTCAGCCACTCCCTTATCGGTGCAAATTCTCCGTTTGCGACCTTTTCGTAGAAGTCCGGGATGTCCTTGAGGATGTAGCTCCTAATCTGCGTTGCTAAGAGCGTTCCTAGGCTGTAGGTCGGGAAGTAGCCAACGGTTCCGTGGGCCCAGTGGATATCCTGGAGAATTCCTTCCTTGTAGTTCTTTGGTCTTATGCCGAGAAGCCTTTCCATCTCATCGTTCCAGAGCTCGGGTAAATCCTTGGCCTTGACATCTTCGTTTACCATGAGCTTCTCAAGTTTGTACCTCAAGAGAATGTGGAAGTTGTATGTTACTTCGTCAGCCTCGACTCTTATGAAATCTGGCCTGACCATATTGAAATAGTTATAGAGGTCCTCTTCAGTGTATTTTGACATGAACGGGAGGTTTTCCCTGAGAATTGGATAAATCAATCCTGCAAATTCTCTGCTCCTTCCGATTATGTTTTCCCAGAACCTGCTCTGGCTTTCGTGGATGCCGAGAGAGACGCCTCCTGCTATGGGTGAGAACATGAACCTCTCATCTATTTGCAGCTCATAAAGGGCATGACCGAATTCGTGGACTACAGCTAGGAGAGTTCTCCTGAAGTCAAAGCCCTCGTATCTGGTTGTTATTCTCACATCGTGGATTCCAAAACTTGTCGTGAACGGGTGAGGTGATACATCCAAGCGCCCTCTTGTTCCAAGGGGGTATTCCAAAAGTTCGAGAACTTTCAAGTTGATTTTCTTCATGGTCTCAACATCGTACTCCTCTTTCTCCAGAGGATGCTCCTTAGGAACCCTGCCTTCTTCGAGTATTTTGTCAAGAATCGGCTTAAGATCTTTTTCGAGCTTTTCAAATATCGGGTCAAGGTCTCTCGTCCTCAGCCCTTCCTCGTAGAGGTCAAGGAGGGCATCGTAGGGATACTCCTCATAGCCGAGGTAATCTGCCGCTTTCTTCGCAAGCTCTGTTATTTTATCAAGCCACGGCTCAAACTTCTTGAAGTCATCCTTTTCCTTCGCTTCAGCCCATGCCATGGTCGCTTTGCTTCTGACCTCGCTTAGCTCCCTAACGAACTCCGGTGGAAATGCCTTTGCTATTCTTATCTCCCTCTGCAGTACTCTAACAACTCCCCTTTCGTAATCGTTTAGCTCTTCCCCAGCTGCTTTTTCTACCAGCTCAACGAACTTTGGCTCCAGCATGAAGCTGTGCGATAAAACAGAGAGCTCTCCCTGGGCGGTGCTTCTTTCGGCTATTCCCATCTTGGGCATGTTTACTTCCATGTCCCATCCAAGGACGCTCTGAGCGTGTCCAATTGCCCATATCTTCTTATAGTGGGCTAGAATCTGTTTTATGGTCTCGTTTTGGAATATTTCCTCAACCATTTTTGTTCACCTATGTGTATCTAAGTTCACCACATTTTTAACTCTTTCGACATGCATCTTAACGCAAAAAACATGCTTGAAAATGCCAAAACTTTTTAGAAAACTATGAAAAGACATTGAGTGATGTAAAATGAAGGCGGTAATTCTGGCGGCTGGGCTTGGAACTCGAATGGGAAAACTCAGCAAGGAAACTCCCAAGGGCCTAATAAAAGTTGCTGGAAGAGAGATACTTTACAGAACGATGAAAATTCTCAAAGGGGAAGGAATTGATGAATTCGTGGTTGTTACCAACCCGTTATACAAGGAAAAATTTGAGGAATTTTTAAGGAAAAATAACTTTAGATATCAGCTCGTGATTAATGATTCTCCCGAAAAGGGGAATGGATACAGCTTATATCTCGCCCGTCCATACGTCTCGGGCAGGTTTGTCGTAGTGATGAGCGACCACATCTATGAAGAAGCTTTCATAAGGGAAGCTCTGAAAGGTAATGGGCTTGTAGTTGATAGGGACGGGAAATTTGCAAACATAGATGAAGCAACAAAGGTAAAACTAGAAAACGGAAGGGTAGCAGATATTGGAAAAGCACTTGAAGAGTACGACGCCTTGGATACGGGATTTTTTGTTCTAGAGCCGGATATCTTTGAGATAATAGAAAAGCTGGTCAAAGAAAAAGAGGAGCTAGAGCTGGCCGAGATCGTTAAAGAGACTAAGCTGGAAGTCTTTGAGGTAAATGGGTTTTTCTGGATGGACGTTGATACGCCGGAAGACATCAAAAAAGCCAAGAAGTTCTTAATAAAGAACGCCATAAAAGGCAGCGGAGATGGCATTGTCTCGAGGCATCTGAACAGAAAGATATCCACAAAAATCAGTGAAGTTCTCATCGATTATGTGGAACCAATCCATATGACGATTTTTTCTTTCGCTGTCGGAATAATTGCGGCTTTTATGGCTTTCATCAGTCCCCCTGTAGGAGGGTTATTATACCAGCTGAATTCAATTCTCGATGGAGTTGACGGGGAAATAGCAAGAGCTGCAATGAAAACAAGCAGGTTTGGAGGATATTTTGATTCAATCCTAGATAGATATATCGACTTTTTTGTGTTGCTGGGGCTTGCTCTCAACTTAAACCCCGACATATGGGGGTGGGTAGTGGTTTCCCTGGCTCTCTTTGGGTCTGCTATGGTAAGTTACTCAACAGAACGTTACAAAGGTGAATATTTTGTTGACATATATAAAGTAATTCCTCAGATGAAGTACCTATTCGGAAAGAGGGATGAAAGAATCTTCTTAACTATGATCCTCTGTCTAGTGGGCAAGATATCGTGGATTTTCATCATATTGGCGTTGATAACCCACCTTAGGGTGTTTGCTACGATTTATTTGGTGCAAAAAAGAGAAGATTCCTGAAGCAATCTATGAACAAAGACATATATTAATGGATTTTTACTCAACATGATGTCTTTGTGTGGATATTATTGTTTAATATTATCCTTTTACACTTTCCTTTTTTGCAAACTGTTTTATTTTCGTCAAATTTTATAAGTAGATAATGTGCAATTATATATTGATATTTGTTTGAGGTGTTGCTTTATGTTTGGGTACATTGGGAAAATATTGAGAGTTAACTTAACAACAGGAGAAATAAAGACAGAAGAATTGAAGGAAGAAGACGCAAAGAACTTTATTGGTGGCAGAGGTCTCGCAACAAAGATTCTCTTGGAGGAAATAGACCCAAAAATTGATCCATTCAGCCCAGAAAACAAGCTAATCTTCGCCACGGGCCCCTTGACCGGGACAACCGCCCCAACCGGCGGTAGGTACATGGTGGTTACAAAGTCTCCACTAACTGGTTTTATAGCCTCAAGTAATTCTGGTGGCTTCTTTGGGCCAGAACTTAAAGCTGCTGGTTATGACTTCTTGATTATTGAAGGAAAGGCAGACCATCCAGTTTACATTAGCATAAAGGACGATGACGTGGAAATTAAAGACGCTTCCCACCTTTGGGGCAAGAGAGTTAGCGAAACAACTGACAAGCTCCTTGAAGAGTTCGGAGACAAGAAAGCGAGGGTTGCATGTATAGGCCCAGCTGGAGAGAAACTGGTAAGGTTTGCCAGCATAATGAACGATAAACACAGGGCTGCTGGTAGGAGTGGCGTTGGTGCTGTGATGGGAAGCAAGAACTTGAAGGCTGTTGTCGTTAGAGGAACAAAGAAAGTAGAAGTAGCGGACAAAGAAAAGTTCATGAGCGTCGTTAAGGAGAAAATAAAGAAGATAAAGGAGAACCCAATTACCGGTGGAGGGCTTCCAAACTATGGTACGGCCGTCTTGGTGAACATAATAAACGAAAACGGTCTTTATCCAACAAACAACTTCCAGACGGGAGTGTTCCCATATGCATATGAGCAAAGCGGTGAAGCCTTAGCCGCTAAATACCTAGTAAGAAACCAGGCCTGCTTTGCATGTCCAATTGGGTGTGGAAGAGTCACATATCACCCTGCGGTAGGGGTTACGGAAGGCCCTGAATACGAGAGCATATGGGCTTTTGGAGCCGACTGTGGCATAAACGACCTGGCAAGCATAGTTATAGCGAACCACCTCTGTGATGAGCTGGGCCTTGACACTATTTCAACGGGAACAACAATTGCGGCGGCAATGGAGCTTTATGAGAAGGGCATTATAAAGCAGGAAGAGCTTGGGGATGCACCTCCACTGAGGTTTGGCAACACTGAGACCCTTCATTACTACATTGAGAAAATTGCAAAGAGGGAAGGCTTTGGTGACAAACTGGCTGAAGGAAGCTACCGCTTGGCTGAAAGTTATGGGCATCCAGAGTACTCAATGAGCGTTAAGAAGCAGGAGCTTCCAGCTTACGACCCGAGAGGTGCAGAAGGACATGGAATTAACTATGCAACCTCCAACAGAGGTGGATGTCACGTTAGGGGTTATATGATCAGCCCAGAAATCCTTGGTGTGCCCGTGAAGCTCGATCCACACGACGTAAGTGAAGAGAAAGCCAAGTGGGTTAAGATATTCCAAGACCTCACTGCAGTGATCGACTCTGCTGGGCTGTGTCTCTTCACGAGCTTCGCCCTAGGTGCGGAAGACTATGCAGACCTGCTCAATGCTGCCACCGGCTTTGACTTCACGGCTGATGAGTGGCTCAAGGCAGGAGAGAGAGTATGGAACATCGAGAGAATCTTCAACCTTAAAGCCGGCTTAATCCCAGAAAAAGACGATACCCTACCCAAGAGGTTCTTAGAAGAGCCGATGCCAGAAGGACCGAACAAAGGACACGTAGTGAGACTCCACGAGCTCCTTCCAAAATACTACAAGGCCAGAGGCTGGGACGAGAAGGGATACCCAACCGAGGAGAAGCTCAAGGAGCTTGGTCTGGATAAGTATTATTAATTTTTCTCTTCTCCATTTATTTTGGGTGAGGAAAATGGTCAAGGTAAAGGTTTTTGCTACACTCAGGAACATTGTTGGAAAGAACGAGCTCGAAATTCAAGCCGATACTGTAGGAGAGCTTTTGGAAAAGCTCTACAGCAAATATCCCGAAATGAAAAAAGAGCTCGAAAAGGGGGTTATTATCTTGGTTAATGGAAAGAACATTGAACATCTTGAGAAGCTTGATACCAAACTCAAGGACGGGGATGTGGTGAGCATATTCCCACCAGTGGGAGGCGGTTAAATGCACGAATTTCATTGGGACAATGCAAAAATTCTCCTCCCCAAAGCCCCGGATATGAAGTACCTCTACATTGAAATAACAAACCGCTGTAATCTAAGATGTGAGATGTGTTTTAAGCAGTATTGGGAAGATGAAGAGGGGGATATGGATTATGACCTATTCTTAAAAATTCTGGATGATGCAAAGGAGTTTCCTGACTTAAAGATGATCTATTTTGGGGGTATTGGCGAGCCTCTTGTGCATCCCCGTTTTATGGATATGGTGAGGGAGGTAAAAAAGAGAGGATATGCGGTGGGTATTTCAACAAACGGCTTTCTTCTTACTGATGATTTAGTTGAGGAGCTTGTAAAGCTTAGGGTTGATTTGATATATATTTCACTAGATGCCATCCCAACACAGCCAACGAAATTAGGACATATAATGCCCAGTATTACAGTTGAACGGCTCAAAAAGTTCGCGGAGATGAAGAAACGGGAAAACACAGAAATTCCGCACGTTGGAGTTGAAGTGGTTTTGACAAAAGAGAACTACATCCAGATGGCCGAGCTGGTGAGGTATCTCTCCAGGTTTAACGTAGATGCCCTGCTTTTCTCAAACTTAATGCCAATTACAGCGGAGCATGCGGAGATGGTAATTTATGACGGAAGCGTTGACATAGACAAGGCGCTTTCCAAGCTTTATCTACAAACATACCGCGGATTTCCAGTTAAAATTGCGGAATTTAAGCTCAGGACTGAAAGACACTGTGACTTTGTCGAAAACAATGTCGCCGTGGTTAGGTGGGACGGAGAAGTTGTGCCGTGTTATCGCTTCCTTCACACATATCCAGAGTACATTTTTGGAAGGCAGAAAAGAGTGGAACCTTACTCCTTTGGCAATGTAAAAGAAAAATCCCTGAAAGAGATATGGACAAGCAGGGAATACACGTGGTTTAGGTTTAGTGTTAGAAACTCTCTCTATCCTTCCTGCACGGATTGTCCCGTTGTCGATGCGTGTGACTATGCCAAGGGCTCAAAAATGGACTGCTGGGGAAACATGCCAAGCTGCGGGGACTGTTTGTGGGCGAGAAGAATAGTTCTCTGCCCAGTTCCAAGAGAAGAACATGGAAAGTTCTGGTGATATTTCATTCAGCACCATAAGATTTTTGAAAATTCAGTGGCAATGTCCTCTTTTTATTTCATTGAAGCTGCTATTGCAGTTAGTTCCTGAGCGTTCTAGAACCGTTGTTCCAATGATGAGGGGAAGAGCTATGTACGCTGCCAACTCCCCAAAACTCTCATACCAAAGCACTAAGAATCAATGAGACGAATGGATGCAACTTCAATAATAAAATTACAAGTAAGGATAGCTTATAATCAACTGGCTGCCGCTTGAATAGTGCTAACCTCCAAGATTTCTCCCCCTTAGCTCAATCGGCCATTACATTTGCAATTACTTCCGCGATTCTCGCCCCATTCCTCATATCAACCTTGATAATCCTCTTAACTTTTCCGTTTTTGTGTCCAACAAGGTAACTGGTAGCGTTGTTTGTTATACATGAGTGGTTTGGTATGATGTTTATCCTGCTCCCGACCTTCACATCGGGTTCATTACTTATGTCTACTTCACCGACTTCCTCAGATAAGCCGAAGATTACGGCGTTAGGATGCTCAACTATGTGGCCAAATCCCTTAACGACTTCAATTCCATGAGCGCCTTTGTCCAACCCAAGGTACTTGCTACCGGCATTTATTATTGCAATCTTTCCTCCAGAGTGCTGTGGTATTGAAAGTACTGTGGCCAAGACCGTTAGGGCACAGTCTTCTAATGTTGCAGAACCAAACACCATTGCCTGTAACCTATCGTAGTAAATATAGTTGCCGGGGAATAAGTGCGTGTATATAGGTTCTTCCACGTCAAACCTCAACGTTGGAGTGGAACCGGTACCAACAATTTCAGGCTCGAATCCAGCACTCCTTAAAGAGTTAACCACACCTTCGATTTTTCTTGCAACATCCTTCGCAATGTTTTCCACTTCCTTGGGGTTGCTGGAGCCATAAACGTGTCCGGGGTGTGTTGCTACTCCTGCGAAGTTTAAGTTCTTATATCTCTCCAGAGACTTCACGAAGTCTACAACTTTCTCCGGGCTTACTCCGAATCTATGCAATCCAACATCAACCTTGACAACGTAGTCCAAGCTGATACCGTATTTTTTGAGTTGTTCATCTAAAAACTTTGCATTTTCCTTATTGTCAATCCTAAGTATAACGCGAGTGCCACTCTCAGCAATCCTCACAACGCGTTTAAGGTTTACTTCATCAGCTACGGGATATGCGAGCATTAAAGCCTTAGCCAGCCCGCTCTCTGCAAGAACCTCCGCCTCATCTATTGTTCCACACAAGAACCCGTCGGATCCATGATCTTTTTGAAGCCTTGCAATGTACGTGGACTTGTGGGTTTTTATCATTGGCCAAAGTTTCTTGTTGTTTTTGCGGGCCTGATCTGCAGCATTTTTAATATTTTTCTCCAGCTTTTCTAAATCCACAAGAACGGCGGGTGTTGGCAGGTCGAGTATAGACACCATTTTTACCACCACGTAAGTTTATCTCCTCTTAACTAGAACACACCAAAGCATTTAAGTGTTAGACTCGGACGCTGGAAAAGTTAAACATAAAACCGTCACGTAGCACTAATCCTTCTCTTTTTAACACCTTTTGTTTAAAACGCAACCCTTTATAAACAGTACCTGTTTTAGACTTTTTAGAGGGGATAGGATATGCACGAATGGGCACTCGCTGATGGGATAGTTAGAACTGCAATTGAATTCGCGAGGCAGCACGGAAAAGAAAAAGTACTGGGCATGAGGATCATCCTTGGAGAACTGCAGGATGTCAATCCGGAAGTACTCGAGTTTGCCATCAACGAAATAAAGAAGGGAACCATTGCAGAGGACGCAGAGGTTGAGTTCGTTATTGAGGAGGCAGAATTCAGGTGCAGAAACTGCGGAAACGAATGGAAGCTTAAAGAAGTCAAGGACGGCTTTGACGAGAGAATAAGGGAGGACATCCATTTCATTCCGGAAGTAGTCCATGCTTTCCTCGCCTGCCCGAAATGCGGTAGCAGGGACTTCGAGGTCACAAAAGGCAGGGGAGTTTACCTCGCGGCAATAAAGGTAGAGGGTGATGAGGAGTGATCGACCCAAGGATAAAAGCCGTTGAGGCAAGGCTTGAGAACGTAAAGAGAATCATTCCCGTAGTGAGCGGCAAGGGAGGCGTGGGAAAATCAATGGTTTCCACAACTCTAGCATTAGTCCTTGCAAAGAAAGGGTATAAAGTTGGCCTTCTTGACCTTGACTTCCACGGGGCAAGTGACCACGTAATTCTCGGCTTTGAGCCCAAGGAGTTCCCCGAAGAAGATAGAGGTGTTGTTCCTCCAGAAGTGCACGGAATCAAGTTCATGAGCATAGTGTATTACTCCGAGGACAAACCCACTCCCCTCAGGGGAATGGAGATAAGCGATGCCCTGATAGAGCTCTTGGCCATAACAAGATGGGATGAGCTTGATTTCCTCATAATTGACATGCCTCCGGGAATGGGAGACCAGTTCCTGGATGTGCTCAGGTTCCTCAAGAGGGGTGAGTTCCTAGTTGTTGCAACTCCTTCGAAGCTTGCTGTCAACGTTGTTATGAAGCTTCTTGAGCTTCTGAAGGAACAGAACCTGAAGGTAATCGGCATAGTGGAGAACATGAAGCTCGATGAAGAAAAGGAGATCGAAAACCTCGCCAAAGAGTTCTGTGTGCCCTACCTTGCCGGCGTCCCGCTCTACAGAGACCTCGATGAAAAGATAGGCAACGTGGAAGAGCTGTTGAAGACAGAATTTGCCAGGAAGATCGAAGAAGTTGCAGATTCCCTTTAATCTCAATTTTTGGTGATAGCTATGGAGGAGTTTCTTGAAGGGGCAACGAAGGTTGTTGTGTGTGGCATCGGGAACGACATCAGGGGAGACGATGCCTTTGGAGTTTACGTCGTGGAGAAGCTGAAGGAAAAGGTCTCAAACCCCAAGGTAGTGTTTCTGAACTGCGGCGAAATGCCCGAGAGCTATGTTGGGAAGATAATAAGGGAAAATCCCTCTCATGTGGTTTTTATAGACGCGGTGCATTTTGAAGGAAAGCCGGGCGAGATAGTTTTGGCAGACCCGGAGGGAACACTTGGGGAGGCTTTCTCAACCCACAAAATGCCCCTGAAGCTTCTGGTTAGCTACCTAAAGGAGCAGACAAATGCGAAGTTCATTCTCATAGGGGCCCAGCCGAAACAGACCGGACTTTTTGTGGAGATGAGCGACGAGCTGAGAGAGAGCGCGGATAAGCTGGTGGAACTGTTGGCAGAGCTTTTAAAGGGCATTTAAAGTTTTTAACGTTCAAAATCGTGAAAGATGCTTTAATGAAATGTAAATTGCTTAACTTTGAATATTTTCTGGGTATTTCTTTACTACTTGATTTGACCATAGCAGTATTTTTAATTATTTTATAATGTCTTTGCATATAACACAATTTTTACAAGAAAACGTTGAAAATTAAAAACCTGTGCCTTTATATACTTCAACATGCAATAACATATTAGGATATTTGGAGGTAATTAATTATGAAAGAGAAAGTCTTATTTTCTGTTTTTTTGAGTTTGTTGATGCTATTGGCGATTAGTCCCAGAGTTTCAGTAGAAGCCGCCACCCATACGGAAGCCCTACTATATGCAGGTCAACATACGGTTGTGGGCGAAGTAGTTGTGTGGAACGACGGAGAAAATCTTTATGTGAAATACACCATAACCGAGCCAGAATGGTATCTGGTTGAGACACACTTGGAAGTAGCGACTAATTTGGGTGATATTCCACAAACCAGAAACGGCAATCCAATACCTGGGCACTTCACTTACAAGAATGAGTCCCACACTTTCGGAACGACGGAGTACACGTACGTGATTCCACTCGAAAACTGGGAAAAGGGGGATGAGCTTTACATCGCGGCCCATGCAGAGGTCGTGAAGGTTGATGAGGTCACCACTGGCAACCTCGTGTACAATGGCGATTTCGAGATCCCTGACATCCCTTATGGAGAATGGAACATCTTTGACAGCAGTGTTGTTGGATGGGGTATCGAGTGGTACGATGGCAGTGAAACATACAATGGGTACACCAGACCGGAAACTCCTTTGCTGGAAATTCATGACCATGCCCTAGGCTTTGATGCCTACAGTGGAGACCAGTATGCAGAGCTGGATACAGACTGGGACGGACCTCACGGGAGCCTAAATGGCGAGCCGGCCTCGGTCAAGATATACTAGAACCTTGAGGTTGACTACGGAGGGTACGACGAGTACCTGCCGCCGTACACCTGCGACTTAAGCTACGCGTGGAGACCGAGGACTTCAGACAGTCAGATGGAGGTTTACTGGGGAGGATCTCTCATTGCCAGCCATGCGGATTCAGGATATGAATGGCATCATGAAGAAATCTCAGGTTTGACCCTGATGGGATCACCGAGCTAGCATTTATCGAAACTGGAACTCCTGATTCATTAGGAATGTTCCTGGACGCAGTTAACGTCACCTGCAACGGGTATGCGGTCGTTCAGGAAGAGACAGCCTGGGCCGATGGTACTAGATTCGTGGAAAAAGGAAACTGGGGGATGTATTTCACTTACACCGTTCAGGGCTGGGAGCTGATCGATACCATTGAAGTCCCCTCAACCACTCCGGAGCCAACTTCTACTAACGTGGACCTCGAGGCAGGGCATCTCTACAAGATTGAGGCAGTCGGTACGTATTTCTTTAGACATGAGGGATCTCCAAGTGGATACCTAGCAGATGCTGAATGGGCTTATAGAAACGACGCTTACGGAACCGGATGGACAAAAGGCGACGATTATCCAAACTCCAACGGACTGGACCTGTGCATAAACGACGACAGCACAAACATCGACTGGGGACCACTGAACGAAGATACTCACACGTACAGCATAACCTACATTCCGACGGCAACCGGGCCAATCAGCTTCTTCATCCGCGATAGCTACTACGGAGACAACTCCGGAAGCCTGATGGTCTACATCTATGAGTGGAAATGAATAAGAGTCAAAAATTTTGTGGACTCCTTTTATTTTTCTTTCCTATTTCTGCAGGGTTAAAAACAACGTTGGGAAAACTCTTCTGAAAGGTACAAGGAAAGTTAAAGGGCTCAGAAACGGGTCCAGATCATCACATCTCAGTATTATGAAATTCTCTTCATTGCATTAATTTCTAGGTTGCTTGGTTTTAAGCTTTTTAATCAACAGCATAAAGAGGTCGCACTAGAAGAGCTGGATAACCTGTTCCCTGGAAAGTTTTATTTTAAAATGGCGGGGCATGAATTCGGGAAGGACAGATTTAGGCACCAGTATGATTTCCTCTAAGCCTAGAGGAGTCACCTGAGAAACAAACTCCACAACTTGATCATGCAGACTGAAAAGCCAAGCAACAGCATGTTCTGGAATTGCCTCTTCATTTAAAAGTGAAATTACGCTGATCTTAAGGGAATTCAGAGGCTCTTTCTCAAAACTTGCCAGTGATGCCCTTATGATCCTCTGCATCATCTGATAGCTGAACTCATGGTAAAGACCCTCCAAAGTGGCCACAAGTCCCACAACTAATGTTCCCTTAGGAATTCTATCTCCCAATTCATGATATAAATTTATCAATTTTGCAATTCCTGTTTTGTCACTCCAGTTTGGTATTTGGAGTATATATGGCTTTTCAGAGGAGAGCTCATACTTGGATCCAAAAAGGTCAATTACGTAAACTTTCCCTTCTTCTCCAGCCTTGCTGAGATTAAGTCCCGCACATTTCAGTCTTAACTCGAGCTTTGATATAGGGAGTGTGGCGTTAAGGATAACACAAATTGCACCCCTTTTCAGTAGCTGCTTAACTATCTTCAACCCAGCATCCAGCCTACTGACCGCCTGTCGTACGCTATTAGCAGGTTCCCTCTTTCAATAATCCCACCACCTAGAGCTACGTCAATATCATTTAGTCCAGTCTTCACAACTTTCATAATCCATCTCCTCAAGATAAAATTTGCTAACATAAGGTTAAAAAAATATTATCATTGTCATACAGCTAGTGCAGAAGAAATTGTGAAGAGAAAGCGGCAAGTTGCGGTAATCTAAGGATTTCCTCACGGTTGTTTCTTGACTCTTTATTTTAGAGTATTTTAGAGTAAAAGCTCTTCTTTAAGGCTCAAGGTTCTACGAAAGAAAGGAAATATGGTTCACCGTTTCAGAAGATGGCGGGCCCGCCGGGATTCGAACCCGGGACCTCCGGCTTAGAAGGCCGGCGCCCTATCCTGCTAGGCTACGGGCCCTCGGAGTTTATTGGGCTCGATTGCATTTATAAATCTTACGGTTTTTGAGGGCGTGTTTATAGTAACCTTTATTAGGGTTTTTGCTGAATTCTTTCGGGTGGTTGTCGTGATCCCCAGATGGGATCACAGACTCAAAGACCCTGAAAGCGTGGCATTCGCAATTCTTGACGTTTTAGCAGACTTCGAATCAGAAGGAAAGCTGAAGAACCTGCCAAAATCCAAAAAATTTCCAGTAAAAACAATACTGGCAATACTCCTCTTTAAACAATACTACAACCTACCCCT
>Ga0208296_100066_pt1 | contig 40469 bp, 39 predicted proteins | sample Wag42014_10_22_FD_187333 | JGI IMG/M metagenome (GOLD analysis project Ga0208296, IMG submission 187333) | Deep subsurface shale carbon reservoir microbial communities from Ohio, USA - Utica-2 Time Series 2014_10_22 (SPAdes) (version 2) ...
TCCATCTCTTGATTGTTATGAAACTAACACCAAGAACTTCAGCGACTTGTCTTGGAGTAAGCATTCTCTCCATGGCACACACCTACACACAACGATACACAATGAAACTTATAAAGTTTTCTGCCCCTTACCCTGACTTTTTCAGAGGGTACGCTTATGGTGACGCCAAACCCCTTTCTCCTGCGTATTATGGGCTTCATGCCAATGCCATCTGCATTGATCATATATTCCGGAAGTTTATTTTCGCTCTTCAGCTTTTCAGCAATGTGCATTGCAATTTTTCCACCAATTTCTTCATCCCCAGTAAAGGCAAACAGAATCTTCCCCTCAAACTCCATTTTTGAGAGCTCCTTCAGTGCGAACATTATCGCAGCCACGTTTCCCTTGTCATCGGCGCTTCCCCTCCCATATGCTCTGTTGCCTTTAATGGTTAGCTCAAACGGTTCGGTTTCCCACTCTTCTCTGTTTACGGGAGCTACATCAAAGTGGGCCATGAAGAGGAGCTTTGGCTTTCCACTTCCGATTTCACCACAAACCGCATAATAGCCGTCCTTTTCTATCAGCTCAGCTTCAATGCCCCAAGAGGACAGTGTTTCCATTATAAACTTCGGGCAGTCCTTTGGGGGTTTTATACCTTTTGCCGGGTCGTTCGTTGTGTCAAATCGTACCAGTTCAGAAAGAAGTTCAACAACATCCATAGACAACACCATTAAGATATTCATCGAAATGATATTTAAGAATTTCCACACCAACTATAGCCGGTGGTGAAAATGAAGCCAAAACCAATGCTCTTTGAGGACATACCCAATGAGATTATAGCAGCAGAGGAAGGAGATGAGGGAGTGGACGAAGAAACAACGGTAGAGCAGTTTTTTGCCGAGAGCAAGGGCAACACACTGTATTTCTCCTACGCAACCACAAACGCAAAGATAACCATAGGCATAACCCACGATAAGGCAAGCCTTGAAGAAATGGTAAAAGCAGCAAAAGAACTCCTGGCAGAGTTCAAAAAGAAAAAAGAGTAATCAAACATTTATTCTTTTCCATATTGTCCCCTGAGGAGTATCTTCAAGCTGGATACCAAGCTCTCTGAGCTCGCTCCTTATTTTGTCTGCCAGCTCAAAGTTTTTCTGTTTTCTAAGTGCACTTCTCACTTCAACTAAGAGCTCTATTAGCTCTTCCTCTTTTGTTTCTTTAGCCTCTTTGAAGTAGTCCTCGAATATGCCGAAGACTTCACTTATCATCTTGAAGAACTCAAGGGCTTTTCTGAGAACGCTTTCCTTTGGCCTCTCAACCCTCTCCAGATACCTGTTTACGGCATTTGCCACCTCGAATATTGGCTTCATAGCTTCGGCTGTGTTGAAGTCGTCGTCCATTGCTTCGTAGAACTTCTTCCTTGCATCCCTCACCACTTCATAAAGCTCGAATTCCTCTTTGTCCCATCTGAACGGCGTTTCTGCCTTTTCAAGGGCTATTCTTATGTTTTCGAGTGTGTTGTAAAGCCTCTCAAGGTTGTTCTTCGCGTGCTGGATTCCCTCTTCCGTGTAATCCAACGGAGAGCGGTAGTGCTTCTGAAGGACAAAGAACCTGATGACCTCAGGCGAGTATCTCTGAAGGAGCTCCCTGATGGTAACAAAGTTTCCGAGGCTTTTGCTCATTTTCTCTCCTTTGACCATTACAAAGCCCGTGTGAAGCCAGTAGCGCACCCATTCTTTGCCCGTACATGCCTCTGTTTGAGCTATCTCGTTTTCGTGGTGCGGGAAGATTAGATCGTTGCCGCCACCATGAATGTCAAACTGCTCGCCGAGGTATTTGGTGCTCATTGTGGAGCACTCTATATGCCAGCCAGGCCTTCCCTCACCCCAGGGGCTTTCCCATTTGGGTTCCCCGGGCTTGGCTTTCTTCCAAAGCGCAAAATCTTCGGGGTTCTTCTTGCCCTCACCGGGTTCTACACGCGCGCCTTTGACAAGGTCATCGAGCTTTATCTTGCTGAGCTTTCCATAATCTTTGAACTTCCTTACCTCAAAATAGACCCCATCACTTCCCTCATAGGCATAGCCCTTTTCCTCAAGCTTCCTAACGAATTCAACTATATCCTGAATGTGCTCCGTTACCCTTGGATAAATGTCGGCAGGCTTTACCTTCAAAGCCCTCATGTCCTCAAGAAAGAGCTTCAAGAACTTTTCAGCCAGCTCTTTTGGGTCTTCCCCGGTTTCATTTGCCCTTCTAATAATCTTGTCGTCTATATCGGTGAAGTTCATTACCATTAGAACGGTGTAGCCTTTATGCTCCAAGTATCTCCTGATAACATCAAAAGCTACGTAAGTTCTCGCATGGCCGAGATGAGTGTAATCGTAAACAGTCGGCCCACACACGTACATTCTAACCTCTCCTTCTCTCAAAGGCTTAAACTCTTCCTTCTGCCCGGACATTGTGTTGTAAACCTTCACTCCAATCACCCAGAAAGAGTCCTTCGAAGTTTTTATTAGATTATCGCTTCCGGCAAGTGCAAAGCTTAAAAACCCCCTTCCATAATCTAAACCAGTTTTTGAAAAAAGGAAAGAGGAGGTTATGATTATGAAAGTTGCGAAGAAAGACGTGATAAGGCTCCACTACACCGGAAAGATAAAAGAAACAGGAGAGATATTCGATACCACTTATGAAGATGTTGCAAAGGAAGCCGGGATATACAACGAGAAGGGAATCTATGGACCGGTTCCAATTGCCGTCGGAGCTGGACACGTCATAAAGGGCCTCGATGAAGCTCTTGAAGGTCTGGAAGTTGGAAAGAAGCACACCATTGAGCTTCCACCGGAGAAGGCATTCGGAAAGAGGGATCCAAAGCTCATAAAGACCTTCACAATCGGCCAGTTCAGAAGGCAGGGCATCTACCCATTTCCCGGACTTGACGTGGAGATAGAGACCGACAGCGGAACAAAGCTCAAAGGAAGAATAATAAGCGTCTCAAGCGGTAGGGTTAGGGTTGACTTCAACCACCCATACGCAGGGAAAACCGTTATTTATGAAGTTGAGATACTTGAAAAGATAGACGACCCAATAGAGAAAGTGAAAGCCCTAATCGAGCTCAGAATCCCAAGGATAGACTTTGAGAAAGTGCAGATTGAAGTAGGTGAAAACGACGTCAAAATAGACTTCGGAGAGCAGGCAATAGACCCAAGAACCCTTGTCCTAGGAGAAATCCTTCTTGAGAGCGACCTCAAGTTCCTAGGATATGAGAAGATCGAGTTCAAGCCAAGTGTCGAAGAGCTCTTGAAGCCACCAGAAGCCAAAATGGAGGAAGAAATCGAGGAAGCCGAGGCCAAAGAAGAAGTAGAAGAGAAAACAGAAGAAAAAGCTGAGGAAACAAAAGAGGAAGCCGAGGAGACAACAGAAACAGTAAAAGAAGAAAAAGCCGAAAAACAAGAGAAGAAAACAACCAAGAGAAGAACGAGAAGGACCTCCAAAGGACGCAAAAAGAAGAACGAGTGAGCCCTTTATCTTTTTTATTTGGTGAAGGCTTTGAGAAATGTTCTCCTCCTCTACGTTCTTGCCGGCTTTCTCATTGTGATCAACTATCGAGTAGGGGAAAACATCCACGAGTGGGCATTCTACGACGCCCTCTTCTATGTGGTTATACCCCTCATAGCCGCTTATCTGCTTGGTTTCAAGCCTCATAAATTAGGCTTTAAAATAGGACGAAGGGAAGGTTATATTTGGGCATTTGCTCTCTTTCTCCTCTCCTTCCCCATAAGCATTTATGCCTCTCATCTGGAAAGCTTCAGGGCTTATTACCCGATATTTGCCTACTCCTCCTGGAAGGACTTCCTCCTCAAGGAGCTCTTAATTGGCATCATCATGTTTGCCCATGAGGGGTTTTACAGAGGAATTCTCCTCTTTCCCGTGGCAGAGAAAAACGAGTGGGCTGGAATAATCGCCCAGAACATCCCTTATACCCTGGTTCACATAGGCAAACCACCGCTGGAAATTCCATACTCCTTCATAGCGGGGATAATCTTTGCGAAAATAGATTTAAAGAGCGGAAGCTTTCTGCCGAGCTTCCTTCTCCACTGGGCCGGGGCAGTTGTTTTTGACGTCCTCTGCACTATAGGGACTTGATAGTAATGGTACCGTTTACAGTAGAGAGCACAACCTCGTATTTACCGTTTCCAAGAACAGCGTTAAAAGATTTTGGACCATGGAACGGAGGCTTCGAAAGCTCTCCCGGAACTTCCGAATCTATTTTCCCATTGACAGCCGTGGCCTTAATTACGGCATCGGCATCTTTTGGAATGTAAGCTTCAATTCTTCCGTTAACCGTGGAAATCTTGATGTTATCGTTTATACGGGACAGCAGAGCTGTGATTGAACCGTTTACAGCAGATATTTTTTCGGCAGAAGTGTTTTCTATGGAAATGCTCCCATTTACAGTGCTAATTTTCCCTGCTTTTTCAACGTTCTTTATGGATATTGCGCCGTTAACGTTTCCAGCTTTTTCTATTTCAACTCCTTTCGGCACGCGGATATTGAAATTGACAGAACTCCCACCAATGCCAACACCAAAGGTCTTTTGCTGTTCAACTTTAATCGTAAACATATTTCCCTCTTTTTTGACCTTTATTTTTGGCTCAGCACCCAAAAGCCCCCATTTTTTCTCGGCTTTCAGCTGTATTGTTTCACCTTCGTAGCCTTCAATTCTTATGGCTCCGTTTATGTTTCCGATCTTTAGCTTTGTTCCTTCTCCCACTTTATATTCCCTCTCAACAACTTCAATCATATTCATCACCTCAATATAATATACTGTGGTCAAATAAGAAGAAAAATGTGGTCAAAACTGATCAGTTAGCTTTGCGGTTCCATAGCCCACAAAAAGAACTTTGTCCGGATCGAGGGCTTTGACTACTTCCGGCCTGTGGGTTATTATCAAAGCTGTTATGCCAGCTTCCCTTAGAATTTCACTCACCTTTTTGGCGACCCTCATGGCGGTGAGAGTGTCCAGATGAGCAGCAAATTCGTCCATTAGTAGAAGATTCGGCTTCTCCGCAAGTAAAGACGCTATCTTCGCCCTCTCCTTTTGACCAGTAGAGAGCTCACTGAACTTTGCCCTATAAAGAACGGCATCACTCAAACCAGAGCGGTTTAGGACTTCCACCGCTGCATTTAAATCCCCTATTTTTCTGTAAACATGCTCCAAAATGCTTTCATCGCCAAAGAGGGGTTCCTGTTCCCCGGGCAACAGGGCTGAGACCTTGACGTTATCCGGCACCTTAATCTCTCCACTCGTAGGTCTGTACTTCTCTTCCCAGTATCCAAGTGCTGCGCCAAGGAGAAGCCTAATGAGAGTCGTCTTTCCAGCTCCACTTGCCCCAACCACCGCAACTAACTCTCCGGGCTTGACTTCAAAGTTCAAGTTTCTCAAAACAGGTCTCTGTATTACCCTATGTCTAACTCCAAAGGCTTCCAGAAGGAACCTTATTTCCTCTGGAAGGCCCTTTACGTCAAGCTCGCTCTCAAACACCTTGCTGACGTTTTTAAACACTATCGACCCCTTCAAAGGCTCAACCTTTCCATAGCTCGGCCTCCACAGCCTCCCATCCTTGGGAGCATATGGGTCTTCTTTGAGGAACCTTTCGATATATTCTTTTGCTTCCTCCGTTAGGGGGTAGAAGAGCACGGGTCTTCCGCTTGCGGTTTCCCAGAGGAACTTAAACCCCACTTTCTCAAAAAACGGATTGAAGCGGGCCATCTGGGCTATAGTCTCGACAATGTGTTTTCTCTTTCTCATCTCGGGAATTCTTCTTTCGCTTATCCACTCGAGGGCAGCTTTAACGCTGAGCTGTCCAAGTCCATCGCTTCTGTAGTCGGGATGGACAACAACCCTCGCTATTCTGGCTCCTGCGGTGTTGCTCTCCCTCAAAGCCTGCCACTTAGCCTTTTCCCACAGCAAGTGACGTGCAATCTTTTTTGTATGCTTTTTCTTCAGTTCCTCATAGAGCTCCTTCATGATTCTCTCCGGCCAGAAAGAGGGTTTAAACCACTCCTCAGGAAAAACTTTCTCCCGTATGTTCTTCTCTATCCTCCCATCAGGCAAGCGACGGTGCATCAGTGGAATAGGTGGGTCAACTCTAACGTATGCCAATATTCTGGGCTCATATTCCTCCCGGTTTTCAAGCTCAAGGAGCAAAAACCGCGATGCTGGAGTGGAACCCTTAATCTCAAGGATATGAACGTCTTCACTTCCGCATACCGGGCAGGGTTGCTTCGTGTTTGCCTCGAAGATATGATTGTTCTCACACCTCCATAGGGCAACCTTCTCCTTTTGTGATGCGTAGTGATACTGCTCAAGCTCCGCTATTGCCTCAAAGTCTCTCTCATAAGTAGCTTCCCTCGCCCGGATTTTGTAAGTATAGAGAAGCTCTCCAGTCAGGGGAGAAAAGCGCTTTGCTTCGTACTCCTTTTCCCACAGGGGCCAGACCTTTATTTTGTCCCCTTCGTAAAACTTGTAGAGCTCATAATCATCAAAGTCAAGCACATTGTCTTTTTTGGGCTTGTTCTTGACGTGTATTTCCACTTCATCCCCCGTTACAAACCATTGAGCAATACCGCTCATGTAGAGCTTATATCTCTCCTCCGCTTCTACCTCAAGAATCCCAAACCACCTGTGCTTGAACCTAGGAACCTCACTGCCGACAACTTTTCCCCGGATTATCATTCAACCACCCAAGATATTTAGGCAATAGGATATTTAAGTGTTGAGCGAAACAATACGTTTAATAACGTTGAGGCATATATCTGAGCGGTGATGACTATGGAAGACCCATATATGTGGATGGAAAACTTAAACGATGAAAGAGTGATAGAATTCATAAGCGAAGAAAACGCCCGGTTTAGAGAATTTCTTGGAGACCTCCCGGATAAGTTAATTGAAGAGGTTAGGAACTACTATTACCTCCCGAACGTTGTAGAGGCACGCATAACAGATAGAGGAACGTTTGTGAGGGTAAACGAGAAGGGCAGGCAGATTATAAAAATTCTCGAAACAAACGAAGTTATAGTTGATTCCAAGAAGCTTGAAGAGGAGCTGAAGGATGAAATTCTCCTGCAGAGCTTCACTGTAGACAGAGAAGGAAAAAGATTAGCGTACAGCTTTTCAATAGGCGGAGCCGATGAGGGCATTACAAGGATAATTGACCTAGAGAAAGGCGAGGTAATTGAAGAGATAAAACCATCACTCTGGAACGTCGTTTTCCTCGATGATGGTTATTACTTCGCACGCTTCTACAGAAAAGGGAAAACACCAGATGGAGTTGATGCTCCTGCGGAGAGAATTTTCCTCAAAAAAGGCGGAGAAGAGAGAATGGTCTTTGGAGAAGGGTTAAGCTCAGGATACTTTATGAGCCTCCACAAGAGCAGCTGTGGTAACTATGCAATGATAACTCTCTCGTTTGGGTGGAACAGGGGCGAGATTTACTTTGGTCCCCTCGAGGAGCCGGAAAAGTGGAGAAAAGTGTATTCAAGCGAGGTTCCAGCATATCCAATTGACTACGTGGATGGAAAGCTCTACATCTACACAAGGGAAGGAAAGGGACTTGGCAAGGTAATTGCCATTGAAAACGGGAACGTAAAAGAGGTTATCCCGGAAGGTGACTTCCCACTGGAATGGGCAATAATCGTCGGAGACAAGATTCTCGCAGGTTATCTGGTGCACGCATCTTCACTGCTGAGGGTCTTCACACTCGACGGAGAGCTTATTGAGGAGATTAAATTTGACATGCCCGGGCAGGTTCACCCCCTCGACACCGACGGAGAAAAAGCGATATTGAGGTATGAGAGCTTTACAATTCCCTACCGCCTCTACCTCTTCAAGGAAAAACTCGAACTGATAGATGAGGTCAAAGTTGAGGGCAGCTTTAAGGTGGGCGAAGACTTTGCAACCTCAAAGGACGGAACAAAGGTGCACTACTTCACCGTAAAAGGAGAAAAGGATGAAAAGAAGGCATGGGTCTTCGGATACGGTGGCTTTAACATCGCTCTGAAGCCGAGGTTCTTCCCACATGCGATACCGTTCATAAAGCGGGGCGGAACTTTCGCGATGGCGAACCTTAGAGGAGGAAGTGAATACGGCGAGGAATGGCACAGGGCTGGAATGAGGGAAAACAAACAGAACGTCTTTGACGACTTTATTGCAGTCCTCGAGAAGCTCAAAAAAGAGGGCTATAAGGTCGCCGCCTGGGGAAGAAGCAATGGTGGGCTTCTGGTTTCGGCAGTTTTAGTCCAGAGACCGGACGTTATGGACGCTGCTTTAATAGGCTACCCCGTTATAGACATGCTTCGCTTCCATAAGCTCTACATCGGAAGTGTGTGGATTCCGGAGTATGGAAATCCAGATGATCCCAAGGACAGGGAATTCCTCCTCAAGTACTCTCCTTACTACAACGTCAAACCCCAAAAGTATCCGCCGACACTGATTTACACCGGGCTACATGATGACAGGGTTCACCCGGCACATGCGCTCAAGTTCGCAAAGAAGCTCAAAGACCTCGGGGCTCCAGTTTACCTCAGGGTGGAAACAAAGAGCGGACATATGGGGGCCTCGCCAGAGACGAGGATTAAAGAACTGACAGACCTGCTCGCTTTCGTTGTCAAGACATTAGGCACTAAAGTTTAGAGCCTAGGCGTTTTTGGACTCTTCTTTTATTTGTTTTTCACCTATCAGCTTCATAATCTTGCTGTGCAGCTGCTTGATTAGTTCTCGTCTATCCTCCATGAGGACAACGTCGCTCGCTCCGATTACCTCAAGGTTGAACGCAAATGGACTCGGAAGCTCGTTGTGTTCAATGATAATTTTTATCTTCCCCTCTTTCACCCAGCTCAAAAAGAGCTCCGCGTTTTCTATGTCCATTTTGTCTTCCATTATCTCGCGGTAGACCTCTCTGAGCAGAGGAAAATCAGGATAGTTCTTCTTGAGAAGCCTTAACAGGGTCTGCGCATTCAGCTGCTGCCGGCTCAGGCTCTTCTTCCTCCCCATGTACCTCCGGAGAATAAGCAATCCCCTGTTGGCAACGTGTCTAAACCTTCTCTTCAAAAGCTCCGTGTTGTCCAATGCCCTCTTTAAAGTCTCCCTCAAGTCCTCAACCTGAAACAGTCCCTTAATTTCCTCTTCGCTTAGAGACTTTTCCTTGGGGAGTATCAGCACGAATCCGTTGTCGCTTATTGCCATTCCCACGTTTGTTTTCTTCTTTTTGCTGATGAGGTATGCAAAGACCCTGCTAATGGCTTCATTAGCCCTCCTTCCTATCAGCGTGTGGAAAAAGTACTTAACCCTTTTCTCGTCAAAGACCTCTTCAACTAAAAGAACCTCATCATCTGGAATTATAGAATACTTCTCCTGCTCCCTAAAATACCCCAAAATTGCCTTTGCGGCTTTTTCATCGATTTGATACTTTTTCATGAGGAACCTCCTAGCCCTTCTGTTGTTTAAAAGTCCTTTAACTTCTCGTCTAAACCTCTGAACGTCCAAAGCTAAGTCAAAGCTTAGTGGCAGCATCTCAGAAAACCATGCCGGAATAGTGGGCTTTGCACCTTCTTTCGGCACAACGTATATTCTATTGCCCCGTGATTTCCTGAACTCATACGTCTTGCCAGCTAGAACAAATATATCACCGGGCATCAGCCTTTCGGCGAACTCTTCCTCAACGGTTCCTATGAACTTCTTATCAAGGGTGTACACTTCTATCTTTGCCTCATCCGGAATTGTTCCGGTGTTCATATAGTAGATCGCCCTCGTCATTTTGCCTCTTTTGCCGAACTTTCCTTCCTCCTCATCGAGCCAGATTTTTGCGTAAACATTCTTCTCCTCCAAGCCCGCATATTCTCCCGCAAGATAACGTAAAACGCTCATAAAGTCATCAAAACTCAGGTTGCGGTATGGATAAGCCCTTCTAACAAGGGAATATGCTTCCTTTATATCCCAGACCCTTTCAAGAGCCATGCCAAGAAGGTGCTGTGCAAGGACATCCAACGCGTTCTGGGGGATTTTTATTCTATCGAGCCTTCTATTCCTTGCGTTATGGGCTAAAACCGTACATTCCACCAAGTCATCCCTGTCCAGAACAAGGATAATTCCTTTGCTTACTTCATGCAATCGATGGCCTGCTCTGCCTATACGCTGCAGGGCCCTGTTTACGCTTTTTGGGGAACCTATTAGGACAACGAGGTCAATCGTTCCAATATCAATCCCCAACTCAAGTGATGTCGAGCTGACAACACATCGAAGCTCTCCTCTTTTCAGTTTCTCCTCCACCTCAAGCCTGACGTCTCTGGAGAGACTCGAATGGTGAGCTTCAATTAACTCGGCATATTTTGGAAACTTCTTCCTGAGATGGTATGTAACCCTTTCAGCACCGCTTCTTGTGTTTGTGAATATCAGTGTTGTTCTGTGCTGCTCTATAAGCTCGTCAAGCCTTTTATACAGGGCTTCACTGAGTTCATTTGCAGATGCGTAAACAAGGTCTTCAACAACGCTCTCAACCTTAATTTCAGTCTGCTTTGCAAAGCTAACATCAACTATAATGCCCGGCCTTGGACTTCCATCATCGTTGTAGCCAAAGACGAACTTGGCAACTTCCTCAAGGGGATGAATTGTAGCACTTAGTCCAATCCTAACAAAATCTCCGGCAAGGTTTTGAAGTCTCTCGAGGCTTAAGGCCAAATGAGTGCCCCTTTTGTTCTCAGCCAGAGCGTGGACTTCATCGACGATGACATATTTAACCGTCTTAAGTTTTTGACTGAACTTGGGAGCATTTAGGGCGATTGCCAGGCTTTCAGGGGTGGTTATTAAAATATGGGGCGGCTTTTTCACCATCTTCTGCTTTTCATAGCTTGGGGTATCGCTTGTTCTCACAGCCACTCTTATCTCTGGCAGCTCATATCCAAGTTCTCTATAAACTTCCCTTATCTCACTTAACGGCTCCTCAAGGTTCCTCCTTATATCGTTGTTCAAAGCCCTCAGCGGAGAAACGTAGAGAACGTAAATCTGATCTTCCAGCTTACCCTCTTTTCCAAGGAGGACAAGCTCGTTTATTGCGGCAAGAAAAGCCGATAGGGTTTTTCCACTACCTGTTGGGGAGGATATAAGAACATTTTCTCCCTTGTGGATTTCTACAACGGCGTATCTCTGAGGGGGAGTAAAAGTTCCAAACTTACGCCTAAACCACTCGCCGATAGGCCTGTCAAGGATTGCGTATATTTCCTCATCGCTGTATTCCCTGCTCGCAAACCTTATCATAGCCCTCGATAATCCTTTATAGCCGGACTTTAAAAGTTTTGATACGATTTTCGAACAGAATCATTTAAAGATCCAGAACTAAATTCCAACAGGGAGAGTCATGGAGAAGCTTAAAAAAGCCATTGAGGAATTTAACAGACTTCATGGAAGCGAAGCCCAGGCCAAGATAATAGAGATAAGAGACGATGAAGCGATAATTGAGTTTAAAGGCTATTTCTGCAAGACCTGTGGGCTTTTTGATTACTTTGAGGACATCAAATGGGAGGCTATGGAGTTTGAACTAAAAGTGGAGCCGGTTGAGGTCATTGAGGAGGAAGAAGATTTTGAAAAGGGAAGGTATGTGGTAAAATATAAAATTCACGCCAGAGAGGCGAGTGAATAAAGGAAGAGCACAAAGAAGACCAGCCCAGAGAAGTAAGCGACTGAGTGCGGAATGTTAAGGTGAAAGCTCCCATGCTGCCTCTTTGCCTTCAAATACATCGCTGTTGGCAGTATGCCTGCATAGAGAATTCCTCCAAAAGTTCCTGCCAGCCATAGGGCATTTACAAAGCTCTTAAGACCGGCAAAGTATATCAGCAAAGGTGGAAACACTGTTAATGCCCATGCATAAGACCTGTTCATCCGCAGGACATCTTTCATATTGTCCATCTCTGAGAGCGCCACACCTATATAGCTCGTGCATATTGCTGCAAGAGGCAATACAAGGCCCAGAATTCTGCCCAGACTTCCGTATAACCTCTCAAGTGCAGTTGTTGCGAGTTCAGGCGTATCTGCACCAAAGGCCCCTACAAATGAAAGAGCAAAGAAAGCGTAAAAAACCATTGGGACTAGGTAGCCTATAAATACTGCTTTTGTTGTTGTTTTCACATCTTCAAGTCCTTTAAGGAGCTCAGGGATTACCATGTGGCTGACATAAGCAAAAATCACAACTCCCAACCCATTTAAAGCTGCAGAGGTGTTGAAAGTAGATAAATTCTTCACATCAATTTTTCCGAAAACAAGACCTATCGACAGTGCAAGAACCAAAAGGAGGACTGCTGTTAGAGTTAGCTCCGCCTCGCCGGATACTTTAAGCCCCATATAGACTATCAAGCTCATTATGCCCCAGAAAGCTAAAGCAGCGAGTTCGGGTTTAACTCCAGTCAAGGAGGATAAAATATCGGCACTTCCTGCAATGTACGCTATGAGAGCCCCATAAGCCAAAGCGGAAATGCTGATAAACATTAAAGCTCCACCTATTTTTCCCAAGTGTTCTTCTGTGAGTTTTGAAAGGCTCTTTCCCGGAGTTTTGGACGAGACCTCAAGGACGAAGAGAGCCGTCAAAAGCGTCATTAGTCCTGCCAAAACCACGACCAAAACTCCAAGAATTCCCGCTTCCCTCAGTGCGTAAGGTAAGCCTAAAACACCCGCACCGATTTGAGTACCTATAAGTATTGCACTTGCCTCAGCGAGTGTCAGCCTCTTCATGTTCTCACCTGTTGTGAAAGGGATTTCATAGATATAAAAGACTTGCTATATGTAAAGAAAAGCTCTATAAAAGACAAATAAATACACTGGAGTATACTTACACGCATTAAAAGACATGAATTGCCGTTGCTTTAAAGCTCAGGTATACTTCGCTTCCCTCTTCAATCCCCATTTCCACAAGGGAAGAACGGGTGATAAAAGCCCTAAGCTCGATTCCACCAATACCAAGTGTTAACCTTACCAAAGACCCCAAATCTTCAACCGCCAGAACTTTAGCCTTGAATTCGTTTCTTGCAGAGGTTTTTATGGGTTCGCTGGATATGACAATATCCTCAGGCCTTATTCCAATTCTCAGCTTGCCTTTAAATTCTCCCGGCAGCTCTATTGAAATCCCGTTTGCCCTTAATACTCTCCCCTCCGCAATCCCTTCGATTATGTTCTCAAATCCAAGAAACCTTGCGACTTCCTCATTTTTGGGCTTGGAGAAAACTTCCCTGACTTCTCCGGTTTGGATTAACCTACCGTTCAGCATTACGCCAACCCTATCCCCAAGGCTAACAGCTTCCTCGAACGAATGCGTCACGTGTAAAGCTGTAAAGCTGAGCTCCTTTCTCCAGCGCTTCATTTCCTGAATTAACCTAGCCCTTGTTTGGACATCCAGATTCGCAAAGGGCTCGTCAAGGAGTATTAAACTCGGCTCCAGCACCAAAGCCCTGGCTATAGCCACTCTTTGGGCTTCACCGCCGCTTAATGTTTTTGGTTTTCTGTGCAAAAGGTGAGAAATTCCAAGGATTTCTGCTATCTCCTTAACCCTCTTTTCAATTTCATTTTTCGGGACTTTTCTAAGCTTTAGCCCGTAGGCTATGTTATCGTAAACCTTCATATGGGGAAAGAGAGCGTAGTTTTGGGGTATGTAGGCTAGGTTTCTCTTCTCCGGTGGAAGGAAGGTTACATCAACCCCCTCAACAAAGACTCTCCCTGAGTCAGGAATGAATATACCAGCAATAATTTCAAGGAGAAGGGTCTTTCCAGCGCCACTGGGTCCCAAAATTACGAAGTACTCCCCCTTCTTAACCTCAAAATTGGCATCTCTAATTCTGAACTCTTTCCAGTCTTTGCTAACGTTCTCAACCCTAAGCATTTCTCGACCTCCCTACAAGCCACCTTAGAACAACGAAGATGCCCAAGCTGAGCAGCACAAGGATAACAGAAATCGGCCTTGAAGCCCTCAAGCCATAGTTGTTAAAGTACTCCATGACCAGAACCTGCGCAGTTTTTGGGTAATATGCAACGATTAGGATTGCTCCCACTTCGCTTATCGCCCTCGCCCACGTCATTATGGCACCGCTCAGAATAGAGGGCATTGCAATTGGGAGGGAAACCGTGAGGAATGCCTTTAACTTACTCGCCCCCAAGGTTCTTGCCACATGCTCAAGCTTCTCATCTACCGCCAAAAACCCGTCTCTGGCAGCGTTGATTGTGAAAGGTGCAGAGACAAAAAGCATTGCCATTATTATTCCGAGATAGCTGTCCAGAATTTTGTTTGAAAATGTCACAAGAAGCATTATGCCAACAACGGAGTGTGGGATGACTATTGGGACGTCAACAACCGCCTGGACAAAACTCTTCCCCACAAAATCCTTCCTTGCGAGCACATAACCAAGGGGGACTCCAAAAAGGAGGGAAATCAGCATTGCAGCCGTGGAAGTTAGGAAAGAATTTTTAAGGGCTTCCAAAACAAGGCCATCGTGGAGCGTCTCTACTAGCATCTCCCAGTCGAAAAGTTGCTTCCCTATGATAACGGCTAACGGAAGGAGGATGTACAGAACAAGGAACGTGCCGAGCAGAGCGAAAAACCATGTTACGTAATCCCTCATACCCTCACCTCTGAAGAAAAAGATAAAAAGTTTAGCCCTCTACCTCCACTCCATCTTTGATCTCCTCTGGAATGTTTCCAAATCCAACAGGTGGCCATATGAAATCCTGATGGTTCTTCTCAAAGATTTCCCTGCCCTTCTCACTAAGCAAGAACTTCAGGTACTCGAGGGCAAGCTCCCTGTTGGGAGCATCTTTTAGAACTGTGACCCCATAAACAATCGGCTTTGCTTTGATGGTTTTCCCTGTTGAGCCCAGTGTTATTGAAACCTGCCCGTAGTGCTCTGCCAAGGCAAAATCCTTCAGATTGATTTCTTTGGGCAGTTCAACGAATCTCAAGTTATGCTGCATTGCAACGCTTTTGTAGATGAAATAGTAGTCCAGACTACCGCTCTCCACCAAGCCAGTTAAGTCCGTTTCCTTTGGCCTTATAACAACTTTGTCCGTCTTAATTTGGATTTCCTTTGGGGCAACTATGTGGTTTCCTTCGGCATATATGTTGGTGTTCCTCTCTACTAAAGTTTCAAAAATCGGCTTTCCATAATAGATATCGGCAAGCTTCATCACCATAAGGCTTCTGTAGCCACAGGGATCCTGATTGGGGTCGCTGAATCCAAAGGAAACCTCCTCTCTCGCCAGAATTTCGTACCAGTTGTTGGAGTTGATTTCATCAGCGTATCTGCTCTTATCGGTGAATGCTATGACTATCTCATTGGTCGCAAAAAGGACGTAAAAGTCCGTATAGTTGGGCACCAGCAACTGAGGGATTAGGGTATAATCCGCAAGGGCAACAATATCGGCTTTTTTCCCCAAGTCTGTGACCTTTCTAACGGCCATAACACTTCCACTAGCCTCTGCTTGAATTTCCACATCATAGCCAAGGGTTTTAGCATATTCCCTGAAAGCCTCGCTGACGTCTTTTAAGGGCTCACTCAGAGAGCCAGCATGGAAAATCTTCAAAGTTGATTTTTGGAGTTCCGTTTGTCCTGATGGAAGAGTAATGCTTTCCTTCGTTCCAGTGTCCTTAACTCCATTATCCCCAATGCAGCCGCTGGCAATTATCGCAAAGAGGAGAACCCCCACAAGGATCAATGATGCTCGTTTCATCAAACCACCAGAAGAATACTCCACTTTAAGCATTTAAACATTTTGAGCAAACAGATGTGTTAAAGTTAAGCCAGTTTGCTTAACTCCAGAAGGATTTTATACTTAGCTATCCTAAACTTTTAAAGGTGAGAAAATGAGAATGGTGCTTATTGACGGGGAGCACTATCCAGATGTAACTGCTTGGGCTATTAAGCAGCTCAAGGACGTATGTTGTGCCGTGTTTTTGGGAGGTACGGAAAAGATAGGAGATATTAAGTCTCTTGAGAAAAAAATAGGTGTCAAGCTGTATTCTGGTGAGGACTATCTTATTGAGATAGAGCGAGCTATCAAAGAGAACAAAATTGAAGAAGTTATTGATTTGAGCGACGAACCAGTGGTGAACTATGAGGACAGGTTTAGAATAGCGGCAGTGCTCCTAAAGCATGGAATAAAATACAGGGGCGCTGATTTTGAGTTCTCCCCCAAGAAGATGTTAAAAATAAGCAAACCGAGCATAACAATATTAGGGACTGGCAAAAGAGTTGGAAAAACAGCGGTAAGTGGTTTTGTTGCAAGAACTCTAAAACAAATCGCAAAGCCCATAATAGTAACAATGGGCAGGGGAGGGCCGGAAGAGCCGGAGATAATTGAGGGAGATAAGATAGAGATAACTCCCGAGTTTCTGGTAAAAATTGCGGAGTCAGGCAAGCATGCTGCTTCTGACCATTTTGAAGACGCCCTAACCGCTAGAGTTTTAACCATTGGATGCAGAAGATGTGGGGGCGGAATGGCAGGCTTTAGCTTTTTTGACATAGTTGACAAGGGAGTAAAGCTTGCGGAAAAGCTTGAAGGGGATATCGTGATACTCGAGGGAAGTGGCGCAACTTTTCCCGCGGTTAAGGCAGACAAATACATAACCGTCGTTGGTGCAACTCAGAGGATTGAGTTCATAAGGAGCTATTTCGGTCCGTTTAGAGTGGGATTGGCGGACTTAATCGTGGTTACACTTGCCGATATGGTAAGCAAAGAGAAGCTTCAAGAGCTCCAGAGAGTTTTGAAATACATAAACCCAAAAGCAGATATACATCTAACGGCCTTCAAGCCGAGGCCTCTGGGAGATGTGAGGGGCAAAAAAGCCCTCCTTGTCATGACCGCACCTCCAGAAGGGCTTGAGAAGGCGGCAAAGCATCTTGAAGAAAACTATGGAGTGGAGATAGTTGGAAAAAGCCCGAACCTATCAAACAGAGCAAAACTGAGGGAGGATCTAAAGCGCTTTGATGATTACGATACGGTTATAGTGGAGCTTAAGGCAGCGGCTGTGGATGTGGTTACAAAGGAAGTCCTCCAGCGCGGAAAAGAAATAATTTACCTTGACAACGAGCCGGTGAATATGGACGGTAAGGACTTGAAGGAAGCGATTCTGAAAATCGGAAGAGAACTCAGAGGGGATGTCAGATGATAATCGTCGTTGACCCTGAGAAAAACACCAAGCTGCCCTTTTCAAGAGGCATCCTGACAAGGTCAATAACCTCAGCTGGTGTTGACGTTGGAGTTGCCTACTCAATAGCTGCGGAGATAGTAAAGGAACTCGAGAGAAAAAAGACAAAGATCATTACCAAAGAGGACATCCGAAAGATGACCTATAAGAAGCTCCTGGATCATGGACTAAAAGACGCCGCCAGAAGGTACCTTTTCTGGCATGAGCTCAGAAAGCTGAAGTACCCGATGATAATCCTCCTTGGAGGAGCAACAGGGGTTGGAAAATCCACGTTAGCAACAGAGCTGGCCTTTAGGCTTGGAATAAGAACCATAATAGGGACTGATACCGTCAGAGAGGTAATGAGGAAGATAATAAGCAAAGACCTCTTGCCATCAATTCATACATCATCGTTTCTGGCATGGAAAGAGCTAAGAAATTTGCCAAAGGGAGTGGACCCCCTCCTATACGGGTTTGAGAGTCAAGTTCGGTATGTAACCGTAGGAATTAACGCCGTTGTAGAGCGTTCTTATAGAGAGGGTTTCAACACGATAATAGAAGGAATCCACCTTGTTCCGGGTTATGTAAGCCTGAACGACAGAAGCTTTATGTATCTCATAACTGTAAAAAACCTTGAGGCACTTGAAGCAAGGTTCTATGAAAGGGCCCGTTACAGCCTCAGGCCAGCGGAATACTACGTGAAGAATATCGATAACATAATGCGCATCCAAGAGTATTTAATCGAAAAAGCGAAAGAATACGGGATTCCGATTATAGAGAACGTCGAGCTCGAACAGTCGGTAAATGCAATAATGAACAATCTCATGGAAGAGATACCAAAACGGCTTAAAGAAAGAGGCATTGAGCTTTCAATTTAAGGACAAAACTCTTTTATCTTTTTGAGACCAATTAATTTTTGAGAGCTTTTATGGTGATCCCAATGGATGAAAATGCACCTATTAAAGTTTATATGACGAAGAAGCTCATAGGGGTGAGACCTGAGGATAGTGTCCAAGAGGCGTGCAAGGTGATGGTAGAGTTTGACATCGGTTCTCTTGTGGTTGTTGATGAAAACGACAGCGTAGTGGGCTTCTTTACAAAAAGCGATGTTATAAGAAGGGTAATCGTTCCCGGTCTGCCCTACACAACACCCGTGAAGGAGATTATGACAAAAGAACTCATCACTGTAGACGCCAACACTCCCCTAAAAGAAGTTTTGAAAATTATGGCGGCAAAGAGGATAAAACACATACTGATCAGAGAAGAAGGAAAAGTAGTGGGGATTTTTACGCTGAGCGATCTGCTTGAGGCAAGCAGAAGAAAGCTCGAAACGTCGATAGCGGCAGAGTGATGGAAATGAAAATAGCTCACATAAGCGACACCCACATAACCAGCGGTGAAGCCTACAAGGGGTACGCCTACGATTTAATAGCCAACGAAATCAACACGCTCGACTATGATATAGTTGTTCACACGGGGGACGTGACAAATGAAGGGTTGAAAGAAGAATACGAGAGAGCAAGCTATGAGTTGAAAAAAATCCAGAAGCCCCTAATAGTTGTTCCCGGAAACCATGATGCAAGAAACGTCGGCTATGAGCTATTTGAGAAGTATATAGGACCGCTAAATGGCGTTTATGAGAAGGACGACCTCGTCATTATATGGGTTGATTCCACGATACCGGACCTAAGCGATGGAAGGATAGGCGGATACAAGTTCCAGTGGCTTAAAGAAAAGCTGGAGGAGTATTCCCACAAAAAGTTCAAGATTGTTGCCTCCCACCACCATTTAGTCCCTCTACCAGACACGGGGAGGGAAAGGAACGTCTTGTTCAATGCTGGAGATGTTTTAGACTTGCTTTTAAAGCATGAAGTCAACCTCTATATCTGCGGCCACAAACACGTACCCAACATCTACAAAGTTGAAGGGCTCATAGTGGCAAACGCTGGTTGCACCTCCTGCAGAAAGACCAGAAAAGGCGACGTAAACAGCTACAACATAATTAAAATCAAGGAAGATGGAAAAATCTCGGTAAGCATAAAGCGAGTGACGGGAGAAATCGCAAGAAGGGAATTCAAAATCAAAAAGCAGAGGATTTTCGTTCCAAAGAAAAGAAGGCTGCTAAGAATCGTCCAGATGAGCGAGAGTAATGTATCAGACAGGGTTTATTTCAGGGAGAGAATTTTGAAAAACGCAATTAAAGCCATCAACGAAAAATATAAGCCCGACTTAGTTATCCACTGCGGAGACGTGGTAGATGTTGGAACAGAGCGTTATTATGCAAAGGCCTACGAGTTCTGGGAAAAAATTAAGCCGGAGAAGATTATAGTGCCGGGCCACAACGACATCACTTACCTCGGCTACGAGCTCTTCAGAGAATATTTTGGAGAACCAAAAATTCTGGAAATGGACAGTTTTGCCTTCATCCTGATAATCTCAGCCCAATATGAGACTCCTATAGGTGTGGTTGGAAGAATAGGTCAGAAGATTTTGAAGCAGCATCTGAGAGAGCACGAAGATAAGTTTAAGGTTGTTGTAATGCACCACAATATAATTCCGATACCCAGAAGCAGAGAGATAGGATTTCTGGAAGATGGTGGCAACGTTTTGAAAATACTGACAGAAGAAAAGGCAGAGTTAGTTTTAACCGGTCACGGTGGCAATACGCTTGGAATAAAAGTTGAGGAAACCCCAATAATAAACGCAGGCTCGATAAGCTGGGAGCTCCATAGAAACCCATTTGGAAACTCCTTCAACTTAATAGACATCTATGAAGACATGATAGCGGCATTTGAAATACAGGCGACTTGGGGCTCAAGAAAACTTCTCGGGATATGGAAAATAAAAACAAAAGTGCCGTGGGCTTAGCCGAAGAAGGCACCCATCATGTCCATCTGCTCTTCAGAGAAGCCCTTAACTTTGAACTCGGGCATTTTGGCAATAAGCTCTTTGTATTTTTTCTCGTCTATTTTTTTAACATCACTACCTTTCACATGAAACGCCCTTATTGTATCTTCTGACCTATAAGCAACAAGGAATTCCTCACTCTCTATGTTTTCGAAGTTCACGAATATGGCATTTCCACCGGTGTAGGGCTTCTTACACTTGAAGGGGAAGCTCGCAGAGTTCAACATTGCATCTCCAAGGGCAAAGTTAGCCTTTTTACCGTTTATTTCAGTCCAAAACGGCTTTCCCTCAAAGTCCCCTTCAACAACTACGAGAGTCTTCTGTCCATCAAACTCTATAACCGGTGCGCCCTTCTTTTCAAGTATGTCAAAGAGCTCCTCGATTGTTTCAGCGTTTTTTAAACTTGCAACAAATCCTTCAACTTTCATTTCAAATCCTCCATTTCTCCTTTCAAAAAGGAGTTTATAACTATTCCTCTTCTTCTATGAACTCTCCTTCCTCCCCTTTTTCATTGGAAAGCTCCCTCAGGCGATCAATTCCTGAACCTACAGCTATTAATATGTCCCCCTCTTCGATTTTCTCGTCCTTGGAGGGGTTATAAATGTATTTCCCTCCCCGCTTTATCGCTATCACTCTCACACCCACTTTAGTCGGAAGCTTGAGCTGTTTGAGGGATTGTCCTATTAGTATTGACCCCCTGTTAACCTTTATGCGCCCTATTTCTTCATCAACATCGTGCATTATTTTCCTTATTATGGGGTGTGGCTCAACGTCCCTGAGAACAAGATCGGCTATTCCATAGGCAGAATCGCTTATCTGCTCGTTTATTGTGGCCATCTCAATTATACTTAAGAGTGTCTCGGGATTTTCTTCATGCTTAGCGGCCCTCAAAGCAAGCTTTTTCACCTTTAACGTAAGCTCGTCCATTTTTTCTTCTAGGATATAAACCTCATCAGCTATGTCCTCGCTGTCGTACATGACGGCGGAAAAAGCAAGGTCAACCATTAGCGAAGAGAGGTTTTTCATCTCTATTAAACAGCCTCTTATCTCCTCAAGCTCTTTCATCGCCAACCACCCTAATAACTCCCCTCGCAATCTCTTTGAGGTGCTCAACCGACGTATGCGTTCCCCTCCCTATCAAAATGTCCCCGGGCTTTATCTTGAAGTCCTTGTCGGGAGCAAAAATCCACCTTTTGCCTCTCTTTACCGCTATTACCCAGACACCGGTGTTGGTGGCAAGATTAAGTTCTCCGAGTGTTTTTCCAACAATAACAGAATCCCCGGAGACAGGGATTTTTGCTATTACTTCCTCGCTTTCCATAATCGCCTCAGTAATCACCGGATGAAGCTCAACACCCTCAAGAACCATCTTTGCCAGGTCTCCAGCAGCGTTTGAGATGTCTTCTATTGAATTCGCCATCTGCAGGACGGAGGTTATCTGCTCGGCCTCTTTTGGGTTTCTTGCTGCTAAAACTGCATGGGTCATTAGATGATAATTAAGAAGATCTATTCTCTCCTCGAGGTCAAGCACTTCCTCAGCTATTTCTCTATCTTTAAAGAGAATTGCGGTATAAGCGAGATCAATCATGAGCTCAACAATGTTTTTCATCTCTATGAAAATTTCCTTAACACTTTTGGGTTGATACTCAAATTCCTCAAACTCTTCCATCCTCTTATCCTCCCGTTTTTATCTCATATCCCCTTTCTTTTAAGGTTTTCTTAGCCTAAACAATTAGATGAGCAACACCTATTGTGAAGAGTGTTGAAAAGATATCAGCCAAAGTGGTTATCGCAGGAACAGTGGCATTATCAGGATCCAAACCAAGCCTATCAAAAATTATTGCAAGGAAATACGCCATAAACATGTTAGTCAAAATCAAAAAGGGGTAAAGGATTATAAATGGAAGAACAATCCCAACAGTCTTCTCCAAGATTAATTTTACCACAAACATCGCTATCAAATTCATTAAAAAGGCTATGAAAAAGCTGGTTAGAAAGTACGTAAAAATGTCTAAGAGAGAATCCCTGTTAATAAAGCCCTCTATTTCTCCAAGATGAATCTTCGTTGAAGTTCTTGCTCCAATAATCGATCCATAGTTTCCAGCAGTATCAAGTATCGCAGGGTACATAACGCTAAATATAACGGAGGCATAAATGACTTCACTGTATGACTCGAGCAACCCTCCTGAGATGCTTGATAGTAGTGCTAAAGCCCCAATAATTCCTAGAATTTCTCTAATCATGCGCTTCTCTTCGCTTTCAAATTTTGTTCTGAAACCCATAACCAGCAAAAGAAAAACTGCCAGAAGCACTAGAATATCAAAAAGACGCGGGAGATCTTCATGGAGAAGAATAAAGAGTACCAAAAAAGGTATCGTAACAAGATCACCAGCAGAAGTTACCAGCGGAGCTGCAACAGTATCGGGGTCAATACCTCTCTTAAAAGGTAATACCGTGGCAATAGCAGTAGCATAACCCATTATCAAGCTAACAAAAATTGTAGAAGTCAGCACGATTAAAAGAACAATTACTCCTGATGCAACATTCCCGACCTTAATGACTCCCACAATCCAAAGCACAACAACAGGGAGCACTGACAGAAGAATACCCAAGAAGATGTTTTTTACAACATTCTTATCTCTAAGCTTTGGTTCCATCTCACCAAGGTGGAGCATGGTAGTAAAACGAGAAGCCATTGCACCGAAAATGTTGCCCCTCAATCCCATAAGACCCGGGAGAATTACAAATATAACCGGATAGCTCAGCATAATCTTTTCAAAAAACCTACCCAAGAATGCTCCAGCAAAGAAGTCCAGAATAAGACAAACTATTAGCGCCGGAAGTGCTATCAATGCCTCTCTGAACTTCTCTGAAAGCTCCCTCCAGAGCACTACTTGGAGGTTTTTCATATTCCTCCCCCCTCATTTCGCTCCCTCCATGCTATTTTCTCCTACCTTACCGAGTAAATCTTCAAAAAATTATATAAAAAGATTTTGGTGGCCCCAGCTAAAGAAAAAAGAATGGAGATAGGGTTCCTTGCATATGCTAACTCTTTTCTAACTGGAATGGAGATATGTAGTCCCCATACTTCTCCTTAGCCTTAAGAAGTCTTTCTCTTTCCTTCTCCAAGACCTTAAAGAGCTCTTCCGGGATATTGCCAACATCCCTATAAATCTTCTCAATCCTCTCTATCTTGGCAAGGAACTCTGGAACCCTTATGGTGAACTGCTTTTCGTAGTCCTCCCTGCTGTAATCTTTGTTAAGAACTTCCTTAAAGAGCCTCTTCAGGTCTTCATATTTTGGAATGTACCCAACGGGAGTCTCTATTGCATCAACATCCCCGTGAACCCTCAGCTCCATCCACTTGAGCCACACGGCTTTGTCGAGCTTGTGGTTCAGCCAGTTGCCGTCTTTATCCCTCAGGAAGTAGTTAACGGCAAATATCTTTGGCTTTATTCTCAGCTTCTTCTCAAATTCAAGGTAGTTTCTGAGGTAGTCTCCAATGTGAACGCTGAGGAAATCTAAAATCGCCATTGGGTTGAATGCCCTTACCCCTTCCTTTCCAAGAGTAGCTGCAGTTGTTTCGCTTTCCAGTGCTGCACCCATGGTAACTACTCCGTGTGCCCAGTCAAAGGCCTCTCTCACAGGAGGCCAAGTATCTGCATCTCTGCCACCGAATATCATTCCCCCAATCCTAACCCCGCATGGAGCTTCAAGGGCTTCCAGATCAGCGTTTGGGAAAGCTTCAAGGCTAACGGTAAAGCGAGCGTTTTTGTGGCTCGGCGGGATTTCGTTACCCTCAGCATCTTTCTTCCCTTTCCACCATTTTCCGCTGTGGTTTTCTCCCTCTTCTGGAATTGGGATCCCCATGTCATTCCAGTAGGGCTTCCCGTCTTTAACGAGCACGTTTGAGAATATTATCTCATTCGGTGAATGCAGCACTTCCCAAATTATCGGGTCATCCTCTTGGTTGACTCCCTGAATTATTCCAAAAACTCCCTTCTCGACGTTGGCCCCTCTGGCTTCTCCCTTCATGTCAACGATGAACGTCAAGTCATCCCCTACTATGTTCTCCCACGAAATCATTGCTGTTGAGGTTTTACCGCACATTGAGGGATAGGCTCCGGTGAAGTAAGTCTTTCTACCATTGGGACCGTTCACGCGCATAAGAAACATGTGCTCGCTCAACCAGCCCTCTTGAACGGCTCTTCTAATTGTAAGCCTAAAAGCAAGCTTTTTGAGCCCTATTGTGTTGCCACCGTACTGGGTGTTTGCCGAATAAACGGTCTCCCCTTCAAGGTCAATGTAAATCCTCCTCTTGTCTATGTTCTTGCTGGTCTTCCTTTCGTCAAGTTCTCCAGCAGAGTGTACAAATTTCAAAAACTTTGCTTCTCTTCCCAGGCGCTTAAACTCCTCGTAACCCTTTCTGTAGAGGATAAACTCACTGTGAGCAACATAGGCCGAATCCGTAAGCTGAACAGCAGGGATTGTGAAAATAGAGTTCTTGGGTCCGAGAACAAAGAAGCATACAAAAAGCTCTTTACCCTTTGCGATGTCTCTCATGATTTCGTGAATCTCCTTAAGCCCTTCTTCCCTGTCCATAGTATTTACGAACGGAATCTCCACACCCTTAGGAACCAAGATTTTAGTCCTGGCCTTGTCCCGAGCTTGATCATAATAGCCATCGTAGTGGACAGTGTGTCCGTCCATTGCGAGGGGTTTCTCCTCCCCGTATTCAATGGCCTTTCTTCTTACATACTCTTCATCTTCCTTTGAATCGGTGCAAACAAAAACCTTTGCGGGATTCAAAAGATCGATATATTTTGCCAGAAATTCATGAAGTTCAGGGTTGTCGATTGCCTTAATTTTCTCAAACTGTTCTGGGTCAAGCCTATTTTTAAGGTATTCCAGAGGTCCCATTTACATCACCGTAAAACATTGCTCAACGATGGATTAAAAAGCTTTTCAACGAACACCATAAATTATATTAACTGGGAAATCCCTAAACTTTATGGTGGCAGTTACATGCAAGCGGTGATTCTAGCGGGCGGAAAGGGAACAAGATTGCTTCCTCTAACAGTCTACCGCCCCAAGCCAATGATTCCATTTTTCAACAAACCCATGATGGAGTACATGGTCAACGCCCTAGTAAACGCGGGAGTAGAGGAAATATTTGTATTAGTCGGGTACCTCAAAGAGAGGATTATGGAGTACTTTGGAGACGGAAGTGAGTTTGGTGTTCAAATACACTACTCAAATGGGGACAACATAAAGCTCGGAACCGCAGGAGCTACAAAAAAAGTCGTTGATAAAATAGAAGACACATTTATAGTTGCTTCAAGTGATGTTCTCACTAATTTGGATATCAGAGCCCTCTACGAGTACCACAAGAAAAAGAACGCCCTCGCCACAATAGCCCTCTCGGAGGTCGAAGATCCCACCCAGTACGGAATATCGATCGTGGATCCAGAGAACAGGATAATAAAGTTCAAAGAAAAGCCAAAGCCAGAAGAGGCTTTTAGCAACCTTGTAAATGCTGGCATCTATGTTTTCGAGCCGGAGGTATTTGATTTAGTTCCAAAGGGCGAGAACTTTGATTTCTCACTCAATCTGTTTCCCAAAATGCTCGAAGAGAAGCTGCCTCTCTACGGTTTTCCGTTTAAAGAATACTGGAACGACATAGGGAGGCCATCAAGCTACCTTCAAGCAACTGCGGATGTGTTCTTAGGAAGGCTGAAGCTCCCACAAATAAAAACTGAATCCCTAAAAGGAAACCTGGAACACGGGGGCTCTATTTACAGCGGTAAGAGATGTCAAATCAGAAACCCGAATATAAGAGGATTTGCCGTCTTGGGCGATAACGTTAAAATAGGCAGAAACGTTAAAATAGAGCGGTCCGTAATATTCTCCAATGTGACCATTGAGGAAGGAGCAGAGATACACGAGGCGATAATTGGGGAAAACGTTTACATTGGAAAAGGTGTTGTTATTGAAAGTGGTAGCGTTATTGGAGATAACTCCGTGATTGAAGATTTCACAAAAATTGGGGCAAATGTGAAAGTCTGGACTGAGTCAAGAATTGGAAAAGAAAGTATAATACTTCCAGATTGAGGTGATGATTATGGAGATTTACAAATCCGAGGAATTCAACCCAGAAGAACTTGCTCTGCTCGGTAGGGCAATAGGAACCGTAGGACAGGGGACAATAATAGTAGGGAGAGACGGAAGAGCTATCTCAAGGTATGGAAAGAGGGCACTCGTAGTGGGGATTGTAAGTACCGGAGCAGCAACTATGGACGTCAGGCTTATCCCGCTAATAGCCCTCAAAGATTTTGCCCATAAGAAAGGCCTTCCTCTGGTGTATGTTTACTACCACAACGGGATAAGGGTAGAAGTTAGCGGTCTTGATCCAGATGAAATAAAGGCTATAATGGAGAGCAGGAAGTTTATAGAAGCAAATCCCAATGATATAGGAGCAACGATTTACTATCCTAACGCTCTAGATGACTTTTTGCATGACATTTTCAGACACTATAATTTTGAGATAGAGGGAACTGCACTGGTAGATTGCATGAATACTCCCGCAGTACTCTTCTTCCCCAGGCTAAATGAGCACTTTGGGTTTGAGGTGGAGCTTCTCAATGACATGATGACCAGCTACCTGCCACCAAAACCAAAAGAAGTCTACCTTCAAAAGCTCAAAAAGGGAGAGTATACTTTTGGACTCCGTTTCAAGCCGAATGGATACGTAGAGTTCCACAAAGGGGAAGAGGAAAAAGAGTTTGGAAGCATGTGGAAGCTCCTAGACCACATGAAGAAAACTCTCCTCTGATTTCACCAAAAAGATATACAAAAGGCAAAAGCCATAAACAAAAACCAAGCGAGATGCAACTCTGGAGGTGTATTTATGAGCATATTCATTGTCTTAGAGGGAATTGATGGAGCGGGAAAGTCAACCCAGGCAAAATTGCTTGCAGAGTGGTTTGAAGAGAGAGGATACGAAGTTGTTCTAACCAAAGAGCCAACAGATACTGCTTTTGGGAAACTGATAAGGAGGCTTGTACTTACAGGAGGAAAAGAGGGAATAATAGACGGTGCACGAATAAGCAAAGAAGCTGAGGCATTACTCTTTGCTGCAGATAGAGCAGAGCACGTTAAAAAACTCATAGAGCCCTCCTTAAAGGCTGGAAAGGTAGTTATATCGGATAGGTATTTCTACTCATCCCTAGCCTACCAGTGGGCAAGGGGCCTTGATTTGGAATGGCTTATCAACTTAAATGCATTTGCTCCAAGAGCAGACCTTGTAATCCTCCTTGATTTGCCTGTTAAGGAGAGCATAAAACGCATAAACGGTAGAAGTATCAAATCGGAGTTTGATAAGATTGTTGAGCTCCAAAAAAAGGTAAGGGAAAACTATCTGAAGCTTGCCGAGAGGTTCGATGAGATAAGAATTGTAAACGCCCTAGCCCCTGTTGAGGACATCCACAAAGATATTGTGGCTTTAGTCGAGCATGAACTCCTCGAAAAAAGAGAATAAAACGGTCAGATAGTGCCGATATCATCACTGCTCAGACCGGTAAACGCACATCATCCCAAACTTTTTAACTCCCTATTCTTTAAAAAGTGTTAGCCGATGATGAGCGTTAGCCACTCTGATGATGATGACAAGAGGGTTAGCTGAGGTATCTGTCCGTCATAAGGTTTTATGAGCAAATATGAACAAACCTCCGCCCATTCAAATTAATTCTCACGACAGGTTTGGCTTTGCCTTGTGGAGGCATATTACTCCAAGTGATAATGCACTCGTGCTGTTTTATGCTCATCAAAGACCAATTTGTGCTTTTTTATGGTCAAGATTGCCTAACTGCACTTTCTCGGCAAAGCTTATATAGACTTTTACCGATACGAAACTCGGTGATTGTAAAAATGCTTGATTATTTCTTCACCCCAAAAAGCGTTGCCGTATTGGGAGCATCCAATGACCCACTGAAACTCGGCTATGAGGTCTTCAAGAACCTCAAGGAATACGGAGGAAAGGTTTACCCAGTGAACATAAAAGAAGAAGTAGTCCAGGGAGTCAAAGCATACAAGAACGTCAAGGAAATCCCCGACGATGTGGATTTAGCCGTCATAGTCGTTCCCAAGCCATTTGTCAAGCAGTCAATCATTGACTGCGGAGAAAAAGGCGTGAAAGGTGCCGTAGTAATAACAGCAGGATTCGGTGAAACCGGCGAAGAAGGGAAGAAAGAGGAGAGAGAACTTGTCGAAATAGCACACAAATATGGAATGAGGATCATCGGACCAAACTGTGTTGGTATAATGGACACACACAGCAACCTGAACGCAACGTTTATAATGAAGGCCAAGAAGGGCAGTGTCGCTTTCATATCCCAAAGCGGTGCCCTCGGTGCAGGAATAGTTTACAAGACCATCAAAGAAGACATAGGCTTTTCTAAGTTCATAAGCGTTGGAAACATGAGCGATGTGGACTTTGCAGACCTGATGGAGTACCTCGCTGATGACGAAAACAGCAAGGCAATTGCCCTTTACATAGAGGGCATAAAAGATGGAAAGAGATTCATGGAAATTGCTAAGAAAGCCAGCAAGAAGAAGCCAATAATAGCCCTAAAAGCTGGAAAAAGCGAAAGCGGTGCAAGAGCCGCTTCATCCCACACGGGTTCTTTAGCTGGAAGCTATGCCATCTATGAAGCCGCATTTAAGCAGAGCGGAATTCTGGTTGCAAACACTATAGACGAGATGCTGAGCATGGCAAGGGCCTTCACCCAGCCACTGCCAAAAGGAAAGAGAGTCGCAATAATGACCAACGCAGGTGGCCCGGGGGTTCTAACGGCTGACGAGATAGACAAGAGAGGACTAAAGCTGGCCAACCTAAAAGAGGAAACCATGGAGAAGCTCCGCTCATTCTTACCGCCAATGGCAGCAGTTAAAAACCCTGTTGACATGATTGCCTCAGCGAGGGGAGAAGAGTACTACAAGACCGCAAAGCTCCTTCTTGAAGATGATAACGTTGACATGCTCATAGCAATATGTGTCGTGCCGACTTTTGCAGGGATGACTCCAACAGAGCACGCTGAAGGAGTTATAAGAGCGGTAAAAGAGGTCAACAACGGAAAACCGGTTTTGGCATTGTTCATGGCAGGTTACGTTAGCGAGAAGGCCAAAGAGCTTCTTGAAAAAGAGGGAATCCCAGCCTATGAAAGGCCCGAAGACGTTGGAGTAGCTGCTTATGCTTTAGCTGAATTCGCTAAGGCAAAAGGTGTTATTAAAGAATGAGGTGGTGTATATGGCTAAAGTTAGTGATATCGTCCTATGGGACAAACCTGGAGAAAAAGTTCTGCTTTTAGGAAACCAGGCAATAGCTAGAGGAGCTTTAGAAGCAAATATTGCGGTCTATGCCGCCTATCCCGGAACCCCAAGCTCTGAACTTACCGATACAATGGCTGCCGTAGCAGAGAAGGCAGGCGTTTACATGGAGTACTCCACAAACGAAAAGGTAGCCTTTGAGACCGCTCTAGCAGCAGCCTGGAGCGGACTCAGAGCAATGACCGCAATGAAGCATGTTGGTTTAAACGTTGCCGCCGACACATTCATGAGCGCCGTCGGAATGGGTGTCGAAGGCGGGTTCGTCATAATGGTGGCAGACGACCCAAGCATGTGGTCTTCTCAGAACGAGCAGGATACAAGGGTTTACGCCAAGTTTGCAAACGTTCCTGTTCTTGAGCCAGCCGATCCTCACGAGGCAAAGGAGATGACAAAATATGCTTTCGAGCTCAGTGAGAAGTTCAAGCACTTTGTAATCTTAAGGACAACAACAAGGACATCACACGCAAGGGGAGACGTAGTCTTAGGAGAACTTCCAGAGGAGATAAAACAAGGAAAGAGGAAGTTTGGAAAATTCAAGAAAGACCCAAGCAGATTTGTTGACGTTCCAGCCAACGCAAGAAACTTCCACCCGATAATCCTTGAGAAAATTGAGAAAATTAGGGAAGAGCTCAACAACTGCCCATTCAACTGGATAGAGGGCAAAGAAGACGCCAAGGTAGGTATAATCGCCCCAGGCTTGAGCTACGCCTATGTGAAAGAAGCCCTCGCCTGGCTTGGCGTTGATAACGTCAAGATCCTCAAACTCGGAACACCATTCCCGGTTCCCTACGGGCTATTAGAGAAGTTCTTGGAAGGGCTTGAGAAGGTTCTCATCGTAGAGGAGCTCGAGCCAGTCGTTGAGGAGCAGGTAAAAACATGGGCCTATGACAAAGGAATTACAATTCCAATCCACGGCAAAGACCTCGTGCCAAGGATTTATGAGATGACAACGAGGAGAGCAGTAACTGCCATAGCGAAGTTCCTTGGAGTTGAAACGCCAATAAACTTTGAAGAGCTCGACGCAAAGTACGAGAAAGTTAAGCCCCTCCTACCGCCAAGACCTCCCTCACTGTGCCCAGCCTGCCCGCACAGAAACAGCTTCTACGCAATAAAGAAGGCAACAAAGGGCAAGGCAATCTACCCCAGCGACATAGGGTGCTACACTTTAGGACTGCTCCCACCGCTTCAAGCGGTTGATACCACTGTTGCCATGGGAGCTTCAATTGGAATTGCCCACGGATTGAGCATAGCCCAGAACGGAAGCCTCAGCGAAGAGCAGAAGAGCCCAGAGAAGCAAGTGATAGTTGCCACAATCGGTGATTCAACGTTCTACCACACTGGACTCCCCGCTCTGGCAAACGCAATCTACAACCGCTCGAACGTGCTGGTAGTCGTTCTTGATAACCTCGTTACCGCTATGACCGGTGACCAGCCCAACCCAAGCACCGGAGAAACACCACACGGCATGGGTAAGAGAATCCCGATAGAAGAGGTTGCAAAAGCCATGGGTGCAGACTTTGTGGCTGTTGTTGACCCCTATGACATAAAAACAACATACGAGACCATGAAGAAAGCCCTAGAAGTTGAGGGTGTTAGCGTTGTGGTGGCAAGACAACCATGTGCTCTCTACAGAATAGGACAGATGAGGAGAAAAGGCGAAAAGTGGCCCATCTACCAAGTCAACGAAGAGAAGTGTACAGGATGTAGGGCATGTATCAACACCTACGGCTGCCCAGCAATTTACTGGGACGAGGAGAAGAAGAAAGCAAGAGTAGAGCCAACAATGTGCTGGGGATGCGGAGGTTGCGCCCAGGTATGTCCATTTGGGGCTTTTGAACCCATAGAGGGGGGATCACAATGAAAGAGTATAACATAGTCATTACTGGAGTAGGCGGCCAGGGAGTTTTGACCGCGGCAAACATCCTTGGATGGGCCGCCTTAAGGGCTGGATACAAGGTGAGGTTGGGAGAAGTTCACGGAATGAGCCAGAGATTTGGAAGCGTTATTTCCTACGTGCGCTTTGGAGAGGACGTCTACGGTTCAATGGTACCTGAAGGTAAGGCCGATGTTATGTTGTCTTTTGAGCCAGTTGAAGCTTTAAGATACGTTAACTACCTCAAAGAGGGCGGAATGGTAGTTGTTAACACAAAGCCAATAGTCCCAGTGCAGGTTTCGATGGGAATGGCTAAGTACCCAAGCCTGGACGAGATAAGGAGAATTTTCGAGGAGGACTTCAAGGCGAAGTGGATTGGCTTTAACGCAGAAGAGCTTGCCGAAAAAGCGGGACACGTGGTTACCACCAACACAGTCCTCATTGGAGCTCTAACACAGGTTCCAGAGTTCCCACTCGATGCAGAGCACGTTAGGGAAGTCATAAAGATAAGTGTTCCACCAAAAGCCGTAGAGATGAACATGAAGGCCTTCGACCTCGGAATACAAGCCGCAAAAGATATTTTAGGGCTTTAAGCCCTCTTTTTACCTGATTCCACCATTTTTTCTGTATAGAAAAGTTAAAGAAAAATTAAAACTCTTCTTCAATGAGGCCGTACTTTTCAAGCTCGTGGAGGAGCTTTCTAACAGCTTCCCACGCATCTTGTTCGCTCTTTGCCCCACTGCACACGATTTTTCCTGAGCTGAAGAGAAGGATAACAGCCTTTGGGTCTTTAACACGATAGATGACACCGGGGAACTGCTCAGGCTCATATTCACAGTTGGGCAGGACAAGAGCAACAGCATCGAGATTAAACTCCATCTTAAGGTCTCCACTAAACACCATATTTTGGATATCTATCTCAGGCTCTCTGGTGAACTTAGTCCCGATCTTTGAGAGCATTTCAACAAGCTTTGAAACCGCAGCCTTTATGTCTTCAACACTCTTTGCACCGGTGACCACGAGCTTGCCGGAGCTGAATACAAGAAGGGCAACTTTTGGTTCATCAAAGCGGCATATTAGCCCTGGGAACTCCTCCGGGTTGTATTTTGAGTGCGGACAAATTTCTATCACTTTTTCGAGATCAAGAGGAGCAAAAAGATCCACAGAGGCTACTATATTTTCTATCTTAAGTTCAACATTGCTCATATCAACCAAGGCTTACACCTCCACTGGGTTTAAAAACCCTTTATAAATAAACCCATAGGGGTTTTTAAAGTTTAGTGAGAGGCCATTAAAATGCAAATCTTAACGCTATTAAAAAACTTTAAGTAGTTTGTCTCAATTTATTTTTTGGTGAAAATTATGCTAGTTGAGATGCTCAAAGAGATAACCCAACTTCCCGGTATTTCCGGATATGAAGAGAGAATACGGGAAAAGGCCATAGAATGGATCGAAGACTATGCCGACTATAAGGTCGATGCAATTGGGAACCTCATCGTGGAGCTCGGAGAGGGTGAGGAGAAAGCTATTTTCATGGCACACATGGACGAAATCGGACTTATGATAACCGGGATAACAAACGACGGAAAGCTAAAGTTCAGAAAAATAGGGGGAATAGACGACAGACTGCTTCTGGGGAGGCATGTAAAAGTAATAACCGAAAAGGGGGAGCTGGACGGAGTTATAGGGGTCACTCCCGTTCATCTAAACCTCGAGAGAAAGTTCGACACAATTCCCTGGCACAGCCTCGAAATAGATATCGGCGCAGAGTCAAAGGAAGAGGCTGAGAAAATGGGAGTAAAGGTTCTGGACTTTGCTGTATTTAAAAAGCACTTCAGCATCTTAAACAACAGATACATCGCAACGCGCTCCCTGGATGACAGATTTGGTGTCGTTGCCCTTGTTGAGGCCATAAAAGACCTCGTTGACCACGATCTAGATGGAAAGTACATTTTCGCTTTTACAGTTCAAGAAGAAATAGGACTCAAGGGGGCCAAGTTTTTGGCAAACAGCTATTCACCAAAATACGCAATTGCCGTGGATTCATTTGCATGCTGTTCTTTCCTTACGGGAGATGTAAGGCTCGGAAAAGGCGCTGTAATAAGGGCCGTTGACAATTCAGCAATCTATACACCCTCCCTTGCAAGGAAGGCTCTCGAAATAGCAAAGAAGAACAACATCCCGGTGCAGATTGGAGTTACCGGTGGAGGAACCGACGCATCAGCTTTTGAGTTCAAGAGCCAAACCCTAGCTTTAAGCGCCCCCATAAGATACCTCCACAGTGAAACGGAGATGCTCCACTTGGATGATCTCAAAGCTCTGATAAAGCTAATAGAAGCCCTTGTGTTTGAACTTGGGTAGCGGAGGTGGTAATTTGCTTAAATACCTAGGGTATTTTGGTGTTGGGATTTTTATAGGCATACTAGCAGCCCTCTTCGGCTTAGGGGGAGGGTTTTTGATTGTACCCACTCTAAACCTTCTGGGGGTCGAAATTCACCACGCGATTGGGACTTCAAGCGCTGCGGTTGTTTTCACTTCTCTAAGCTCCGCCATAGCGTACCACAGGCAGAGGAGAATACACTACAAAGCGGGCCTTCTCCTAGCAAGCACTGCCGTGATAGGAGCTTATATAGGAGCATGGATGACGAGCTTTATAAGCGCAAGCCAGTTAAAGGTCATCTTTGGTGCAGTCCTATTCCTCGTGGCAATAAGACTTTACCGCAAAAAGAGCAAAGAGCCACACGAAGTAGATTTGAGCCAGATAAAGCTCGATTACAAAGTAGTACCTCTCGGCGGGTTCGTAGCCGGAATAGCCAGCGGCCTGCTTGGTATAGGCGGTGGAGCGATAAACGTTCCGTTCCTAACTTATATGGGATTACCAATACACTATGCAGTGGCAACTTCGAGCTTTGCCATAGTTTTCACAGCAACAAGCGGGGCTTTGAAGCACTACATGCTGGGAAACGTTGAAGTGGAATGGTTACTCCTCCTTGTTCCGGGACTAATAGTTGGAGCCCAGTTGGGAGCAAGAATAGCAAAAAGAACCAAAGCGAGCAACCTGACAAAAGCTTTCGCTGTTGTGATGGCGTTCCTAGCCATTAGGATGATCCTCAAAGGACTTGGCTACCCAATCCCCTGAGCTTTTGTTATTATCTTTTTTGGGAAAAGAGATTTAAAGTGGTTTTTTCGAACTTTTTTCATGATTAATTATTTCCTCTATTTCATCCTTGGGGCTGCAATAGGAGCAATAGCAGGGCTTTTTGGGGTAGGTGGAGGTTTCCTTATAGTCCCGGCACTTACTCTTACAGGATTACCTATTCACACTGCAATCGGAACAAGCCTCGCATGCATAGCAATTAGCTCTTTTGCCTCCGCTTATACTCACATTAAAAATGGAAAAGCCCTTTTTAAAGTGGTGGCAGCTAAAGAAATATTTTCAATACCTGCTGCATTAATAGGAGCCCACATGACGGCATCTTTACCGGAATCTTTCCTACGAAGGGCATTCTCAATACTGCTGTTTTATCTGGCATACAAAATGGCCACAACTCCCTCAAAACCACATTACGATGAAAACCTCAGAATAAACTACAGGAATATCCCCATAGTAGGAGTGCTTTCGGGATTTTTGTCTGGTCTGCTTGGAATAAGCGGAGGGATTCTGAACGTCCCCTTATTCCATGTTCTTGTCGGCATACCGGTTAGATACGCAATCGGAACATCTAGCGTGGCACTCTTTTTCACAGCCCTGGCTGGAACTTATGGACATTTCAAAGCGGGAAATGTGGGCATTGAAACCGCACTTCTCTTGGCTCCGGGATTAATAATAGGGGCGTATCTGGGGGCAAGAAGCGCTCACAACTTACATCCAGAAAGGTTAAAGCGCTGGTTCGCCATTATACTCATTTTGATCGGGGTTAAAATGTTGATTTAGATTAAATTAGCATTGCTTAGAACTAAAAACAACAGCCACTCTTATGGAACAATCAAAGGAAGAAAAGAAAAGGCTCTAACGAACCTTTGCTCCCAATTTCACTTCTTTTTCCGGTGTTAGAAGGGCAACGTTTTCTCCGTCATCCGCTGCCAGAAGCATTCCCTGGCTTTCAACGCCTCTAAGCTTCTTTGGCTCCAAGTTTGTGATAACAGCCACATACTTGTTGAGGAGCTCCTCTTTCTTGTAGTATGCCTTTAAGCCAGCTACAAGCTGCCTGACTTCGTCCCCAAGGTCGACCTTAACAACGTAGAGCTTATCAGCGTTCGGGTGGTCTTCGACGCTGATTATCTTTCCAATTCTTATATCAATCTTGGCGAAGTCATCAAACTTAACATAGCTCATGTCTTTCCCTCCTTTTTGTTTTTTCTCCGGTGTTTTTGTTTTAACATTTTCACCATAAATTTTCCTCAAAATTACCTCGGCTTCATCCCCGAGCCTTTCTCTGGCAACTTTAACAACATCTTCCATTTTGTAATACTTATCAAGCAAAATCCTTGCACTCTCCGGATTGCCCCTGCCGATGTAGTTCACTATGTAGGCTATTATATCAGCATCCTCCACTTTTCTAAAGAGTATTTCAGCCCTTCTAACTTTGTGTCCCGGTTTAAGCGGTTCAAACTTCCATTTCTTGACTTCTTCAAGGTTTAAGAGGTGCCATATCCTTTCACTTGCGTCCGGGAGGAACGGTTCAAGGAGGATGCCCAGAGCTTTGACGATTTGGAGAGAGACGTTTACAGTCGTTCCAGTCCTAACTCTATCGCTCTTAGCCGTCTTCCAGGGCTTCTGGTAGTCAAAGTACTGGTTGCCGAAGATTGCAAGAGCCATAACCCTCTTGAGGGCTTCTTTGAACTGGTACTTTGATATTAACTCGCCAACTTCAGCAAAAGCTTTTTCTATCTCCTCGAATGCCTTCTTATCGAGCTCATCAAGCTCCCCAGCTTCTGGAACCTTTCCATCGAAGTACCTGTTAACGAAGGTCAGCGCTCTGTGCACGAAGTTTCCAAGGTTGTTTACAAGCTCCTCATTGATTTTCTTCTTGAAGTCCTCAAAGCTGAAGTCGCTATCCCTTGTTTCTGGCAGTATGGAGGTCAGATAATACCTCAAGTAGTCTGCGGGAAATGCATCGAGGAACTCATGTACCCATATAGCCCAGTTTCTGCTTGTTGAGAACTTTCTGCCTTCGAGGTTTAGGTATTCATTTGCAGGGATGTCATAGGGCAGAAGCCAGTCAAATTCGCCTTTTTCATCCTTGTACTTGCCATAAGCCATTAGGAAAGCCGGCCAGAATATGGCATGGAAGGGAACGTTGTCCTTTCCGATGAAGTGCACAATCTTCGTCTCGCCGTCATATCCACTAAGCCAGTATTTCTTCCATTCTTCCTCCTTTCCAAGCCTCTTAAAGTACTCAATCGTTATAGAGATATATCCTATAGGAGCTTCAAACCAAACGTAGAGCACTTTTCCTTTGATGTCCTCATCTTCCAGGGGCACGGGAATTCCCAAGCTGAGGTCTCTGGTTATTGCCCTCTCTTCCAATCCCTCGTTAATCCACCCCAAAACCATATTCCTGACGTTTGGCTTCCAGTGCTTCTGGTTTAAAACCCACTCCTTAAGCTTCTCCTGAAAGTCCTGCATTTTTATGTAGTAGTGGGCAGAGTCCTTGAATGTGATTGGGCTTCCACATATATTACACCTTGGGTTTACAAGCTTCTCCGGGGTTAGCGGGTGACCGCAGACCTCACACTGGTCGCCCCTCTGGTCTTCTGCGCCACAATAGGGGCATGTGCCAATAACGTATCTATCGGGAAGGAACATTTTGTCGTGCTCACAGTAAGCCTGCTTTTCAACTTTTTTAACAAGGTGCCCGTTCTCAAGGGCTTTTAAGAAGAACTCCTGGCTCAGTCTGTAGTGAACGGGAAGCTCGGTCCTCCCAAAATAATCAAAGCTTATCTTTGCCCGTTCAAATGTCGTTTTGATGTGTTCGTGGTAGTAGTCCACAATCTCCCTCGGGCTCTTGCCCTCCTTCAATGCTCTGAAAGTTATTGGAGTGCCATGTTCGTCGGTTCCGCATATGAAAATAACGTCCTCTCCTTTTAGCCTCAAATAACGCACGAATATGTCCGCTGGAAGGTAGGCTCCAGCCAGATGCCCTGCATGTATGGGCCCGTTAGCGTAAGGCAGTGCAGATGTTACAGTGAACCTCATTTCTACCACCTCCAAGAACTAACTTGCTGCCCTTTATAAGTTCTCGCCAATTTTAAATATTACGGTGAGTTATTTTCTGCATATGGAAATATATCTATTATTGCATAATCACTTGCCCATGTTGATCTCCGAGGCCTTAATGACCACACATTTTTCGGGCAACTCCACCTCCCCTCTGTAAACAATCAAAGCTCCCTCTAAAGGCATAATTGTAACCCTAATCTTTCTCAGACCAAAACCAGATGAAGAAAGCTCACCAACTACTACAAGAGGTGCCTCTTTAAGCTCTAAGAGCTTGAAAAAGCTCTCCTTGTCAACATAAATTATTAACCCTCCAGCTACAACCCTCTGCGCCGGAACCTCAATTCCACAACTCATGATACCACCAAAGTATTTTAACTATCAAAACCCAAAATTCTTTCGGTGGGAAAATGAAAGCGAGGATTAGAGAAAAGTTCGTGTTTGATGCAGCTCATGCGGTAACGATAAACGGGGAGCCTGAAGAGATTCACGGCCACACATTCAGAGGCGAAATTGTCATTGAAGGAGAAATAAAAGATGGTTACATAATGGATTTTCTGGAGCTTAGAAAGATTTTGGACAGTGCAATTGCTCCGCTAAGACATAAAAATCTAAACGTGCTTTTCGAAAACCCCACAACCGAGAACATCGCCCTCTGGATTGCCGAGAGAATTAGGGAAAACCTACCCAAAGATATTAAGCTGCACAAAATCGTCCTGTGGGAAGGAGATGAAAATGGGGTTGAGTTTGAGTTTTAAAATCCCACCAAAAAGCTAAAATTTATTAAAGCGGAGGTAGTAGAGGTGAAGAAAAATGAAAGATTTTTACATAGCACATGAAGATGACATAAAATCGGGAAAAACTACTGACGTTTACTTTATCCGAACCAAGAAGGTGTTGGAAGAAAAAGGGATACACAAAAAAGTCTTTGCCGATATTACAACAACTTCCCTTCCAAAAGGCTGGAAGTGGGGAGTACTAGCTGGAGTGGAAGAAGTTGCAAAGCTCCTCGAAGGGCACCCTGTGAACGTTTATTCTATGCCCGAAGGAACGATATTCCATCCCTACGAACCCGTAATGCAGATTGAGGGCTACTACGAAGAATTCGGGATATTTGAAACCGCACTGCTCGGAATGCTGAGCCAAGCAAGTGGAATAGCAACAGCAGCCCTTAGAGTCAAAATGGCGGCAAAGTTCAAGCCTGTGTATTCTTTCGGCATAAGGCACATGCACCCCGCAATCGCCCCGATGATTGATAGAAGTGCCTTCATAGGCGGCTGCGATGGAGTTAGTGGCGTTTTAGGTGCAGAAATGATTGGCGAAAAACCTGTAGGAACAATGCCCCACGCGTTAATTATAACCGTCGGGGACCAGGTAAAGGCATGGAAATATTTCGATGAGGTCATGCCAGAAGAAGTTCCGAGGGTGGCTCTCGTTGATACCTTCTGCGATGAAAAAATGGAGGCCCTAATGGCGGCCGAGGCTTTAGGAGAAAAGCTGGCCGCAGTGAGACTCGATACTCCAAGCTCAAGAAGGGGGAACTTCAAACGCATAGTAGAAGAAGTAAGGTGGGAGCTGGATTTAAGAGGTTACAAGCACGTTAAGATATTCCTGAGCGGAGGACTTAATGAGGAGAGCATTAAAGAGCTCGCTGACATAGCAGATGCATTCGGTGTTGGAGGAAGCATTGCAAGTGCAAAGCCTATAGACTTCTCCCTCGACATTGTTGAGGTCGAAGGAAAGCCCTTGACCAAGAGAGGAAAGCTGAGCGGCAGGAAACAGATATACAGGTGTGAAAATGGCCACTACCACAGAGTTCCAGCAGAGAAAAAGCTTGAAAAGTGCCCAGTCTGTGGAGCGAAAGTTGAACCCCTTCTAAAACCACTAATTGAGAACGGGGAAATAGTGGCAGAACTGCCAAAGGCGAGGGAGATTAGAGAATACGTCCTTGAGCAGGCAAAGAAATTTGGATTAACACTCGAATAGCTGTTTTCTCGTTTTTATCATTATTATCTCGGGATGATGAAGAGCCCGCTTAATCTCTGAGCTTTGCTGTGATGTTTGGTGGGGGCCCTGACCGCTAAATCCAAAAACAATCAACGGCTTCAAAATCCCAAAGAAGAGAAGTTAATAAAAAAGGAAAGAAGTTCATTCGACTGTAATTGCTCCTGTTGGGCAGCTTTCTGCTGCCTCTTTTGCGCACTCGGCGTCTGTTTCTGGAGCAATAACGTTTGCCTTTCCATCGTCGCCCATTTCAAAGACATCTGGGCAGACGCTTGCACACACTCCACATCCAATGCATGTGTCCTTATCAACACTAACTTTCATCTCCGACACCTCCAAAGGGATTCAGAGAATAAGGGGAAGCTAAGTTTAAAAACTTTATTCAAACTAAAGGTTATACTACACATTCTAAAGAAAAAGGTCAATGCTTGGGATCAAAGAAGAAAACAGAAAGCAATACAAAAGAGAAAATTGATGAGAACATCAAATCTCTTCAATGTATATACAGCTTACAGGACAAGCTTCGGCAGCCTCTCTGGCACAATCAATGAGATCTTCTCCAATAATCTCAACTTTTGGTTGGCTCTTTCCCTCATCGTTCATCTCAAAAACGTCTGGGCAGAGACTTGCACAGATAGCATCTCCTATACAAACATCTTGATCAACCCTAACCTTCCACTGGGCCATCTGAATCACCATGTTAATATAACAAAGGTTATGATATAAAGGTTTCGAACTATTAGATTAGTCTAAAAAATTTAGGAAATAACTCAGATCATTCCCAACCTTTTCTTGACTTCCTCGCTTATTCTATCCGGGGTCCAGGGCGGGTCAAAGGTAAGCTCCACCTCCACATCTTTAACTCCCGGAATTTCGAGAATTTTCTGCTCCA